>SMVA01437035.1_pt1 | contig 35105 bp, 36 predicted proteins | sample 2456451 | NCBI WGS metagenome assembly SMVA01 (sample SAMN11095933, study PRJNA526329) | marine sediment metagenome | biome: Marine sediment; feature: Surficial sediment; material: Deep marine sediment; isolation source: Hadal surficial sediment | place: Pacific Ocean | collected 2014-05 | depth... | reverse complement strand
CTTGGTGCGAGTGGAAATGGACTGGATTGGCTAAGAATTTGTAAAACAGGCGTCGATTTTCCGACAGTAATTCTGACCGCGGATCATGGTCATGAAAGAATAGCAATGAACGCCTTTAGATACGGCGCACATGATTATCTAAATAAAGATGGACTGAGTAGTTCCGCTTTAAAACGCTCGATTCATCGCGCCATGAATAAACATGCCGAAGAAAAAAGCATGGACGATCCCCAACTGCTCCAGGGCAAATTAGTAAACAGGGTCAAACTCTTCCAAAGACTTGATGAAGTACATGAGGATGGTGCCTTGCTCCTGATAACCGTTGATAAATTCAGTGAAATTCACAATACCATCGGTTTAATCCCCGCTGACAATCTGGCAAGTTATTTAGCTGATGTCATCGTCGAATCCAGTTTATCAGTAAAAGTTGACAGCGTTGAAATCATCAGGATCAATGATGACACAATCGCTGTCATTATGCTCGGGGCCAAGAATAACAATGTTTACAACGAGTTTGCTGAAACAATTTGCGATCTGGTTTCGTCGTCCCCCTTTGAACATGAAGGGAAACCCATCGAGTATAAAATTAGTATTGGAATAGCGTTTCTAAAAGAAAGTTCGCATGGTGCAAATACGAATATAGCTTGTGCTGACGCTGCAGTTCTTCTCGCTATGGAGAAATCTGATAATTCATTTGTTGCGTTTGGTGGGAAGTCACAAAGTCTGGATATCGTCGATCAGAAAATGGTTTTACATGTTGAGAATTCAATTAAGGAAAATCGTGTACAACCTTTTTTTCAACCAATCATCAGTGTTTCAGATGCCACTGAGATTTTTGACACAACAATATATCAACTGCGCGTAAAACTAATTGATCTAAATGGTCAATTACTTGGGTATGAGGAATTTTTCCCAGTGCTGAAACAAAACAAACTCGCAAAAAACCTGGATTACTGGGTAATCAGACATGTTATTGACAGGTTAAATAAAATAAAAAAAGAGGGCCGTGATAAAGTAGCTTTTCTTGTCACTCTGGAAGAAGACAGCCTGATAGATAAAGGTTTAATTGACTGGATTGATAAACTAATCAACCATTTCAAACAACCCAGCCTGGCATCATCCATTATGTTCGAGATCCGGTCTGAACATTTTATTGCCCACCAACAAAATATTGTGGATCTTATGATGGGACTCAGGGATAAACACGGAATTTCATTTGCCCTGACCAATGTCCAAGGTTCATCAATACTAAACACATGCACACAACAGACATCATTCGAGTTTGTAAAAATCCCGATATATGAAATATCTGATTCAGGAGAAGAAAAGGCAGTAGACGCTAATGAATTGCGCGAGTTGATAAACAACGCAAGAGACCTTGGTTCGCTTACCATTGCGGACAAAATAGATAATGCAGACTATCTTTCAACCGCCATAGAATGTGGTGCAGATTTTTTGTCAGGCTATCTTGTCCATCCCCCTCAGGAAGATATTTCTTCAGAAGATGAGGTTATTATGTAGCCATGCTTACTTCTCAACAACACCCATCCATGTAATATTACGGAATCCACGAGGCAGCATATTGCCACGACGGCCTCTCGCACCCATATAATGTTTGATATCTGCTGGTTTCAATTTTAAGTGTCTCTGTCCGGATTTTATCGCTAACGTTGACCTCACAGGTAAAACAGTCATCGAAACAACGTATTCTTTACGCACTTTAAGCTTGGCTGGCGGAATTTGAAGGATTTTTAACCCTTTCCCCTTGCCCAATAAAGGTAGTTCGCTCAATTGAAATACCAATAATCTACCAATAGTAGAAACTGCAGCAATCAAGTCAGTTTCATGATCATTGACAACGACAGGTGGTAATATTTTTGATTCTTTGGGTAAATTGACTATCGCCTTGCCATTTTTGTTTTTGGTCACCATATCTTCCAATTTTATGATAAAGCCATAACCAGCATCAGACGCCAACAGATACAGTTTACTTCCATCTCCCAACATAACACCCTCAAAGGTGGCACCATCTGGCGGATTTAAATTGCTTGAAACCGGCTCACCATGACTTCGTGCAGAGGGTAATGAATGTGTAGGCAGGGTATAGCATCGTCCGGTTGAATCAATAAAAACAGTGTTTTGATTGCTGCGTCCTGTAGCCAAACATTTAAAGCTATCCTCAGCTCTATAATTTAAGCTGTTTAGATCAATATCATGACCTTTAGCCGCGCGAACCCAGCCCTTGTTCGATAATATTACACTCACATCTTCCGTAGGTATTAATTTTGTTTCATCAATCGCCTGTGCTTCTTCCCGCTCAACCAATGGAGATTTTCTTTTGTCACCAAATTCTTTTGCATCTGCTTGAAGTTCTTTTCTAACCAGGGTTTTCAATCGTTGCCTGGAACCTAGCGTTTGTTTTAATGCCTTCCCCTCCTTTTCAAGTTCTTTTAGCTCACCCTTGATTTTGATTTCTTCAAGTTTGGCTAATCTTCGTAATTTAAGATCGAGTATGGATTCGGTCTGGATGTCAGACAGTTTGAAACGTTTCATTAAAACAGCTTTTGGTTTGTCTTCTTCCCGTATTATCTGAATCACTTCATCAATATACATGTACGCAATCATCAGGCCTTGCAATATATGAATCTGCACAAGTATTTTATCCAGGCGATACTTCAAACGTTTTGTGACCGTCAATGTACGGAATGACAGCCATTCTTTCAGGATCGATCTCAGATCCATGACTTTTGGTCGACCATCTATCCCGATAATATTCATGTTGACACGATAGCTACGTTCAAGATCGGTTGTCGCAAATAAATGCGACATGAGATCATTTTGATTGACCCTGTTGGATCTGGGGATTAATACAATCCGGACAGGATTCTCATGATCTGATTCATCACGCAAATCGTCCAGCATGGGTAATTTTTTTGCATTCATTTGCGCAGCAATTTGTTCAAGCACTTTACTGCTTGAACTTTGATGCGGTAACGCTGAAACTACAATATTACTATCTTCTTTTCCCCAGACAGCTCTCATTTTCACTGAGCCATGGCCGGTTTTGTATATCTCGAGAATATCTTCTTTAGGAGTTATAATTTCTGCGTTGGTTGGAAAATCAGGACCTTTAATATGTTCAAAAAGCTCTTCGACAGTTGTTTTTGGTGTCTCCAGTAAACGAATGCAGGCACTTATTACTTCGATGAGATTATGTGATGGGATATCTGTCGCCATACCCACGGCAATTCCTGTTGTGCCGTTTAATAAAATATTTGGTAACCTGGCTGGTAATAATTTTGGTTCCTGTAGTGTCCCGTCAAAATTAGGCAACCATTCAACTGTGCCCTGCCCCAGTTCACTCAGGAGTACTTCAGCATAGGTCGTCAGTTTTGATTCGGTATAGCGCATGGCAGCAAAGGATTTAGGGTCATCCATCGAACCCCAATTACCCTGACCATCAATCAGGGGGTAACGATAGGTAAATGGCTGTGCCATCAGCACCATGGCCTCATAGCATGCAGAGTCACCGTGTGGATGAAATTTACCGATGACATCACCCACAGTACGGGCAGATTTTTTATATTTTGAAACTGACTTCAACCCAAGCTCTGACATAGCATAAATGATACGCCGCTGAACTGGCTTCAAACCATCTCCTATATGAGGTAATGCCCTGTCCAGAATGACGTACATAGAATAATTAAGATATGCCTGCTCTGTGAAATCTTGCAGAGGTCTTTGTTCGTTCTGTTGGAAATCAAAATTACTATCTTCGGCCACTTTCTTTTCCTCTATATAAAATCAAAGCAATACCAATAATGGTAGCATTTATACCCAAACTACTTGGTAATGTAGGTTTCAGCAAGACGAGAAGCAAGCAAATTCAAGGCGTAAAGTCCTTAGCTTTTCTGGATGTGGCTGGTGACTGAGACCCCAATCTCGCATATGTAATGGACGTTGCCCTGCTCGTAACAACAATTATTTTCTGCCTGATATTGAAACGGGACAAACCTATATTTGATCATCATTTTAAACTGCCAACAAAGCAGGAACTCGATCCTCATCTCTTCGGAGGTGCCGCCTTATTCGGTATGGGGTGGAGAATGACAGGCTATTGTCCTGGATCAGCCATTGCGAGTATAGGTATGTGTCTGCAGTACCCGACGATGCTCTTAGCCATTTTCGTCGGTTTCCATGCACACAAATTTACACCTGGCGAACGATACTATCAGGGTTGTGCCCTTAAAGACCCATGCCATATCGTTATAGGAGCTTATCCAATGAATTTGGTGTGTGATTTACGAGACACTCGCCAGATTACCTTTGGATTCAAGCCAACTTTTCCTGTCTGACGCACGTTTCTTAGCAAGTAGCATATCCATCATTTTCTCAGCTTTTTTGATGTCAGGTAATGTAAGTTTGACCAGACGTCTGGTCTCTGGGGCCATGGTTGTTTCACGAAGTTGTAAGGGATTCATCTCACCCAAACCTTTGAACCGTTGTACATTGACTTTGCCTTTCTTTTTTTCGGCAGAAATTTTGTCCAGGACTCCCTGTTTCTCAGATTCATCCAGCGCATAGAACACTTCCTTGCCTATATCAATTCTATACAAGGGAGGCATAGCAATATAAATATGTCCTCTTTCAACCAGGGGCTGAAAATGTTTCATAAATAGACCACATAATAGAGTGGCAATGTGTGCGCCATCAGAATCCGCATCCGCGAGCACACAGATTTTTCCATAACGAAGACCATCAATATTATCCGATCCTGGATCAACACCAATAGCAACGGCAATGTCATGTACTTCTTTTGATGAAAGCACTTGAGATGAATCAACTTCCCAAGTGTTCAATATCTTGCCTCTTAATGGCATGACCGCCTGAAATTCGCGATCACGTGCCTGCTTGGCAGAACCACCTGCGGAATCACCTTCGACGAGAAACAATTCAGTTACAGCCAGATCCTGCATTGAACAATCTGTCAATTTTCCTGGTAGTGGAGGGCCCCCACTTAACTTTTTTCGTACAACTTTCTTACTTGCTTTAAGCCTTATCTGAGCATGGTCTATGGCTAGCTCGGCAATCCGCTCACCCATTTCAATATGCTGATGTAACCACTGGCTAAAACTATCGCGAACAATGCCAGAAATAAAAATAGCACACTCTCTGGAAGAAAGCCGTTCTTTTGTCTGTCCTGAAAACTGTGGCTCGCCTAGTTTCACAGAAATAATATAACTACAACGATCCCATACATCTTCAGCAGAAAGTTTTAGCCCGCGCGGTAATAAATTACGTGAATCACAAAATTCTCTCATGGCCTCTAATAGACCCAACCTTAAACCATTAACGTGTGTGCCACCTTGAATAGTCGGCACCAGATTGACATAACTCTCTGTAATCAATTCTCCTGCTTCAGGCAACCAGTGCACAGCCCATTCAGCCGCTTCATGATCACTTTTCATGCTCTCAAGAAAAGGTTCTGGTGGAAGCAGTTCACAGCCTGCCAGCTCTTCTGCCAGATAAGTCTTCAAACCATCTGCATAACACCAATCAGTTTTTTCTTTATTTATTTCATCTGTAAAAAAGACATGCAAGCCTGAACACAAAACGGCTTTTGCACGTAATACATGTTTTAGTCTGGAGATGGATATTTTTATTGTGTCGAAATATTTTTTGTCAGGCCAGAACTGAATCATTGTCCCAGTATTTCGCTTACCTACTTCACCAATAACCTTGAGCTTTGATTTAACCTCACCAGAGGCAAATGACATGCTATATTCCTTACCTCCGCGTTTCACACCAACATCAAGTTTACTTGAGAGTGCATTGACAACCGATACACCAACACCATGCAAACCGCCTGAAAACTGATAATTCTTGTTTGAAAATTTTGCGCCTGCATGTAGCTTGGTCAAGATAACTTCAACGCCAGAGACTTTTTCTCCTGGATGTTTATCGACAGGCATGCCACGACCATCATCACTAACAGAAATCGATCCATCCTTATGCAGGGTGACCTCAATTTTTTCTGCATATCCGGAGATGGCCTCATCGACACTGTTATCAACCACCTCTTGTATCAGGTGATTGGGCCGGCTGATATCCGTGTACATACCGGGGCGTTTTCGAACAGGATCCAGTCCAGTGAGAACTTCTATATCGGACGCATCATAACTGTGGCTCAAGTGTGATTACCTTTGATGTTTTTTTAAACGGAATACAGTGTTTCAAGCATGACGCGAGAATACATCAGCTGTATTGCAGAGACTACAATGAATTAATCTAAATCTTCTAATAATAATTTTCTGACTCTATCTGGAACTACATCGACGATATGGTGGTATTCAGCATGTGTAATACCCGCCGATAGATTAGCGCCATTCTTCAAAGAATTTATCATTTCCTGATCTAATTCAAAGCGAAGAAAATGAACCGCAGAGGTTTTATCATCATTAGTTCTTTCCAAATCTTCGTTTGCAAATGGTGTGACCTTATCGTGACCCTCAACCTGCATCCAGATCGAGCCTTCGATCCCTCTCATCTTTGCCAGCGCAACTTTTCGTTCCGTTTCGTCCGTAAACTCAATCATGAAAGTTGCTTTCCAGTTACTCCCATCTGGAATAAGTGGATTATAGGTGCCTAGCTCTTCATCAATTGCTGCTGCTTCAAAAATGCGTTCAATGCGAAGCATTTCCTGAATTTGATATTGAACCGTTAAGTTATCTTCAAAATAGATAGTCGCATTAGGGCCGATAGGTAATTGACGATTCTGCTTATGTGCGATGACCTTAGTCTTAAAATCACTACGCATTTCAGCATATTCCTCAAGGGACCAAAGGGCGCTTCGATCAAGTTTTTTCATTAGTGTTATTCTATCCCGTATGCCTGTTTTAATAATCCAAATGGACTTTCTGGCTTCATGTCACCATCTAGACCATTTTCTATTTGATGACCCGCCATCGGGCAATCACTAACATAGTGGTCAATCTCAGATTTTCTAATTTTATTTACTATTGGTCGACATATCTTCATTGATGTCTCATGAAATTCACTTTTAACAGCATAGGTACCATCATGACCCGAACAACGCTCAATCACTTCAATCACAGTTCCAGGTACCAACTGCATAATGTCCCTGGTTTTCATCCCAATTTTCTGCACACGTTGATGACAAGGGACATGATAGATGATTTTTCCAAGTTTATTTTTAAACTGAGTATCAAATTTTCCTGCCTTATGTCGCAGCATTAAATATTCAAATGGATCAAAGATATTTTCCTGCACTTTTTTCACATCAGTGTCGTCAGGGAACATCAGTGGCAGTTCCTGTTTAAACATCAGGACACAGGACGGAATGGGGGCAATAATATCCCAACCTTGATCAATTAATTTGACTAATTCAGGAATGTTGACCTGCTTGGCTTTTTCCACTGACTCAAAATCACCCAGTTCTAATTTAGGCATGCCACAACATTTTTCCTTGTCTGTCAGGCGGACAGCAATGCCATTATGTTCAAAGATGCTGATCAAATCCTCGCCCAGTTGCGGGTCATTCTTGTTGCCATAACAGGTGACAAATACAGCCACTTTTCCTCGTGTAGTTTCCGTCGGTTCTACAACAAATTCTTTTTTATCGCGTTTACTAAAGCGTTTACGCAAATTATTACTGTGAAATTCAGGCAAGATAGCCTGAGGGTGAATGCCGATTGCTTTATCCATGGCTTGACGTGCCACTGAATTTTTATTGACTGCGTTTACCATTTGCGCCACAACCGGGATACCTGCAAAACTGCCGACCACATCCGTTGAGGTAAGCAGCTTATCTCTTAATTTTGTATTGCCTTTCCTGTAATTAATCGCCTTGGATTGCAGCATCAAATGAGGAAAATCAACATTCCATTCGTGCGGTGGCACATAAGGGCATTTAGTCTGGAAGCATAGATCACAGAGATAACACTGATCGACGACTTTTGAAAAATCTTCCTTGCAGACGCCGTCTATGCCCATAGTGTCCGATTCATCAATAAGATCGAATAATGTCGGGAATGCATTACAAAGATTGACACATCGACGACAACCATGACAGATGTCAAATACGCGCTCCAGTTCTGTATTTAAAATATCCTCACTAAAATATTCCGGATTTTTCCAGTCAATAGGGTGGCGTGTAGGGGCCTCAAGACCTCCTTCTCTACGTACTGTTGAATTATTTGACATACACCTGGTTTCTCAAAATCAGTATTCTTGCCCGGTAATACCAAAACCGGGCATAACGCCCGGCTCTGTTAATGCAAAAATGACACCTGCGGGTAAAGCTTATTCTAGAGCATCCAATGCTTTCTGGAAACGATTCGCATGCGAGCGTTCAGCCTTTGCCAATGTTTCAAACCAATCAGCAATCTCGTCAAAACCCTCTTCACGTGCGGATTTGGCCATACCTGGATACATGTCTGTATATTCATATGTTTCACCAGCAATTGCTGCTTTGAGATTATCAGAGGTAGCACCAATAGGCTGCCCCGTCGCTGGATCACCAACTTCTTCCAAATACTCAAGGTGACCATGTGCATGACCTGTCTCACCTTCAGCAGTTGAACGAAATACAGCTGAAACATCGTTGTAACCTTCTACATCTGCCTTTTGTGCAAAATAAAGATAGCGTCTATTTGCCTGAGATTCACCAGCAAATGCTGCTTTTAAATTTTCTTCTGTTTTTGTGCCTTTTAAAGACATTATTTTTCCTCCATAAGAATTCTTGTCAGAATAGAGATATTACTGTAAATAGTATAAACGGTATTTTAGACTAATTCTAAATATATTTCGATCACAGTACGCATAAATTAATTTAAATCACACAATCAATTTATCACTGTTTTATGAGATGATAATGCGGATAATACATCTGATGTTCAATGCTCATATGCAGCGCCATAAATGAAGCTGCTGCGTATATGTCAGACTTACGGTTACAATATCTGCAAACAGGGGAATACATTTGCCAAAAAAGAAAAATTCATCGAAATTCGAGAAAGATTTACAGGAGCTTGAAAGCCTCGTAGAAAAAATGGAAGGAGGAGATCTCACTCTTGAAGATTCCCTGATTCATTTTGAGCGGGGCATTGCCTTGACGCGATCCTGTCAGAAAGCCCTCACTGAAGCCGAGCAAAAAATACAGATACTTTTAGCTGAAGATGGCTCACAAAAATTACGTTCCTTTTCATCGGACGAAAACCCAGACAACGAAGAATGAAACAATTGAGAGAATTTCTACAGGAACATCAATCCTGTGTAGAAACTGCGCTCGACGCATGGCTTCCTGCAGCTGAGATACAACCTGGACATCTGCATGAAGCAATGCGATATGCGGTACTCAGTGAAGGTAAAAGAATACGTCCTGTGCTTGTGTATGCGGCAGGCAAAGTATTCAATGTGAATCGTAATGCTTTAGATGCACCTGCCTCCGCAGTTGAAATGATCCATGCATACTCTTTAATTCATGATGATTTGCCAGCCATGGACGATGATGATTTACGTCGTGGGCGGCCTACATGCCATAAAGCATATGATGAAGCAACGGCCATATTGGCAGGTGATTCGTTACAGGCATTGGCTTTCCACGTGCTTGCCCATGACAGTAACATGATTGTTGCTGCTGAACAGAAGATCCAGATGATAAATATCCTTGCCCATGCCAGTGGTTCCAGAGGGATGGCGGGCGGACAAGCCATTGATTTAGTCTCAGTCGGTAAAACACTAAATATTACCGAATTGGAGAATATGCATATTCACAAAACTGGTGCCCTCATCAGAGCCAGCGTAGAACTGGGTGCTTTATCACAACCTGGGATCGAATCAGAATCGTTTGATAAGGTTTCACATTATGCAAAATGTATTGGTCTGGCCTTTCAGGTGCAAGATGATATTCTCGATATAGAGAGTGATACTGAGACCCTAGGCAAGCCCCAGGGCTCTGATATGGAAAGAAATAAACCAACCTACCCTAATCTACTCGGTCTTGATGGTGCAAAAGACGTTGCGAAACAATTACATGAAGAGGCTATTTCAAGTTTATCTATGTTTGATGAAAAAGCAGATCCGCTAAGATGGATTGCTGACTACATTGTTCAGAGAGACAAATAATCACCTTATCACCGCTAAAAATATCAAAAACATGGTGATTGCAGCGATTAAAGGGTAAAGTTGCCCGGTTTTAAACAAACAGATCGCCAATAATCTATAATAATCAAAGTAAGGCGGCTAATTAATTGTAAATTCTTCCAGTGAGCATGAAATGGTACAAACAGCAAAAGTAAGGACTGAAATTCCAGATACACAGAATATTCTGGACACTCGGCATATCGCCATTGATAAAGTCGGTATCAAAAACATTCAGCATCCGGTTATTGTCAGCGATCGTTCTGGTGGCGAGCAACACACCATTGCTAGCTTCAACATGTATGTCAGCTTACCCCATAATTTCAAGGGCACACATATGTCACGGTTCGTGGAAATTCTGAACCAGCATGAACATGAAATTACCGTTGAATCTTTTAAAAGGATGATTACAGAAATGACCGAACGCCTGGATGCGGAGGAAGGTCATATTGAAATGAGTTTCCCTTATTTTATTAATAAAACCGCTCCAGTTACGGGCGTCGAGAGCCTGATGGATTATCAGGTCTCATTTGTTGGAGAATTAAATGGGAAAGAAACATCTGTCCTGGTCAAGGTTGTCGTCCCGGTAACCACACTTTGCCCTTGCTCTAAAAGCATCTCTGAATATGGTGCACATAATCAACGATCCCACATAACCGTTTGTGTCCGAACTAAAGGTTTTGTATGGATAGAAGAACTTGTAGATATCGTCGAAAAAGTTGCTTCATGTGAGCTATATGGCCTGTTAAAAAGACCTGATGAGAAATATGTGACTGAAAAAGCCTACGATAATCCTAAATTTGTCGAAGACATAGTTAGAGACATTGCTGTGCAATTTAATAAAGATGAACGAATTTCTTCTTATGTTGTTGAATCTGAGAATTTTGAATCAATTCATAATCATTCTGCTTACGCCAAGATTGAACACAATAAAGAAACCTGATTCTTAATTATAATCAAGATGAGATATAATAAATAACTCATTGACTTTTATTATGTTATTTGTTTATTTTTGCTTCATTCCATAGCTTGTCCATTATCTCCAGAGTTGCATCCTGTAAATCAGTGCCCTGATCTCTGAGTGAATGTTCTATATAAGCAAACCGTTTTTCGAATTTTTTATTCGTCTTACGTACTGCAGACTCAGAATCAATCCCGAGATGCCTGGCCAGATTGACACAGGCAAATAAAAGGTCCCCTATTTCATCCTCTATTTTTTCTGCATTTCGCGTTTCTGAATTTATTTCTTCTTCTACTTCCTCTATTTCTTCCCTGATTTTGTCTAGCACAGCCTGGGTTTCATTCCAGTCAAAACCTACTGTTGCCGCACGATTCTGTAGCTTCTGTGCACGTGCCAATGACGGCATCGCCTGAATAATGCCATCAAGCAATTTTTCTTCCTGTAACCCTTCTTCCTTTGCCGCTTTTCCCTGCTTCCCCAGTCTTTCCTGTGTCTTAATCGCTTCCCAGGCATTTGATTGCGTCTTTATATCAGTACTCTCAGACTCTCCAAATACATGAGGATGACGACGTATCAATTTTTCATTAATTTTTTCAGTGACATCTCTAAAGTTAAAAGATCCTTGTTCATATGCCAGTTGTGAGTGATAAACAACCTGGAATAACAGGTCTCCTAGTTCTGAACAAAGGTCATCCATATCATTCCTGGCAATGGCATCAGCGACTTCGTAGGCCTCTTCTATGGTATAGGGTGCAATTGTTGAAAATTTTTGTTCGACATCCCATGGACATCCATTGTCTGGATCACGTAAAGACTTCATAATTTTCAGTAACTGATTCATGTGCTCCATTCATACCACCCGTTAATTATCTCGCCTAATAACTTGTTTTTGTATCGTTTTTAACATAAAACATGTAAAATTTTTCTTGCTTTGACGAATAACCAAGTATTAATCCTATAGAGATTTAAATGTATGTCACCACTTATATTAAGACTTGATACTTCAGGCCAACCCGTAAAATGGGTTCCCTGGCAAGTGGCAATATGCCTCTATAGCCGTGACATGATTGCCTGGACCGCAGGCGAGAGTGTATTTTCATTCAGAGGTGGAACCAACCGGGTCACTGGCGAACGTTCTCAGGTTACAATAAATTCAATCGTTGCAATCAAGCGATCTGTCATTAAAAAGAAAGTACGTCGTGATTTCCCACCCCTGACTAATCGCGAGCTTTTCCTGAGAGATGCGCATTTATGTATGTATTGTGGAGGAAGTTTTCATGAATCCAATTTAACACGGGATCATGTGCGCCCACTTTCAATAGGTGGTAAAGATAAATGGTCAAATGTTGTCACGGCATGTAGAAACTGTAATTCCAGAAAAGGTAACCGCCAACCTGAAGAAGCAAGAATGCCACTTTTAGCAGTTCCTTATATCCCTAACTGGGCAGAATACCTGGCGCTTTCAAATCGAAAAATATTGGCCGATCAAATGGAATTTCTAAAATCTCAATTTAGCAGCAGACCCATGCCCTTCCATAATAATTGAGCCACTATTAATTTTAACCAACAAGCTTTGAATACATCAATCGATGTATTGTATGTAAAAAATATCCCCGATATGCCTGCCAAGCTATTCAAATCTAGTCAGCGTATGCTACAAGTGCAATCGCCCATTATCCCAACAGTCGCAAATTTAATAGAACAAAATCCAGGGACAATTTCACTCGGACAGGGAATTGTTTATTACGGCCCCCCCGAAAAATCAATGACTATATTGAATCAGCCTGGTCAATCACTGGAATTTAACAAATATGGTTCCAGCCAGGGTTTACCTGAATTAATTATGCTTGTTGGCAACAAACTTAAATCAGAAAACAATATTGATATTAGGTCGACAAGTAAGATCATTATCACCGCTGGCGCGAATATGGCATTTTTGAATGTGCTTTTTGCTATTACAGATCCGGATGATGAAATAATCCTGAATACACCGTATTACTTCAATCACGATATGGCAATAAACATGTTGAGTTGTAAAACTGTAGTGGTGCCGACAGATGATCAATACCAGTTACAACCTGAAAAGATTCTGGCAGCTATTACTAAAAAAACACGGGCAATAGTCACTGTTTCACCAAATAACCCGACGGGAGCTATCTATCCAGCGAATGCACTGCAAAAAATCAATCAGATATGTGCTGATAATGGTGTTTATCATATTAGCGATGAAGCCTATGAGAATTTCATCTTCGATGATGTAGCACATTTTTCTCCAGCATCATTAGAGGATGCCCAAAACCATACTATTTCACTATTTTCACTTTCTAAAGCCTATGGCTTTGCTGCCTGGCGCGTAGGATATATGGTCATTCCAGAATATTTGCAAGAAGCTGTGATTAAAGCTCAAGATACCAATCTGATTTGTCCGCCTTTGGCGTCCCAATGTGCTGCAATAGGCGCATTAGAAACAGGTTCAGATTACTGTCGAGAAAAATCGTCACTTATTCATGATGTTCGAAATGAATTACTGGAAAAACTCTCTTGCCTGGGTAATTTTTGCCAATATCCATCAAGCGGTGGTGCTTTATATATATTTTTGAAGCTTGATACCGAGCTAAGTGACATGGAAGTTACAGAGTACTTGATAGAAAACCATCAGGTAGCCATCATCCCTGGTCATACTTTTGGTATGGGTGATCACTGCTATATTCGTGTATCCTACGGCGCGCTTGATAAAGAATCAGCCACTGAGGGAATTCAACGACTCATTTCAGGACTTACGGCAATAATGAATAAAGAAATTTAATATTTTTATATTAGACTACGCACCATTATCCAGCATCACCAAATAAAATTAATGAATAAAGAGGTTGTTTAATAATGAAGCATTTATGTAGCATTTTATTTTTACTGGCCCTGATGCCTTTACAATCACAGGCGGCTGACAGTAAGGGATCTTTCGCTATCTGGGGGAGCGGTAATAAATCATGTCACAGCTACAATATCTCAAGAGATACAAATGAAGACCGAGGGTTCAAAGATTATATTATGGGCTATTTAACTGCGTTTAATGTGCAGCTGCCTGAAACATACAGAATCGCAGGACAAATGAACCTGGATGAGATTCTTGATTGGCTTGATGATAACTGTGAATTAAAGCCCATCATATCTTTTGAGCAATCATTGACTGATTTTATTACTGAAAATTACGATAAAAGAATGAAAAAAGCACCATCGAAATTTCAGCGCTAGTAAGTAATAAAACTCTACGACACTAGTATTTAGAAATAGCTCGCAATTTGTTGATAAAGCAATTGATAAAATATAAAAAATAAGTCATTATCTGCCAGATGAGAACTTTGGTGTAACTCATAAAATGCAATGGTTTAACGGGAGACAAACAATGCAAAATAAACTCACAAAAATTTTCGCACTCGCATTAGTACTAGGTTTTGTTGGGGGTTGTGCTGATCCGAAACGGCTTGATACTATTGAGGCAACGGCTAATAAAGCACTTGCTGAAGCTCAATCAGCTTCAGGTGCGGCTAATAATGCACTGACTGTTGCATCTGAAGCAGCTTATGCCGCCTCACAGGCTCAAGCTGATGCAACTGCTGCTCTGGAATGCTGTAATGACAATTCGGCAAGGCTGGATCGTATGTTTGAAAAAGCAATGATGAAATAATTCATCGCTTTAAAGAATATAAAAAACCCCGTTTATCCGGGGTTTTTTATTGCCTGTTTGTTAATCCAGGTTATATATTGGAAATTATTTTACACTCATGCAATGTCAGTTTATATCTTCCCTATCTTTAACTTCAGCCGTACTTTCGGCTTGTTTCGAGATATGTAAACCAATCGCTACAGGGATGCCTTTGGTCTCCTCAGAAACAATTTTTGCCATGCCCCAGTCGATAACATATTCATCTTCTTCAGTTGAAGCTACAATGATTTCTACGACTTGAGTAAAATTTTCACCTGAACTTGCACTTATCGTATCGACAATATCTCCATATTCATCTTTAATACCGATTTTTAACGGTGGGTGTGCCTCAAGGTAGAGAACACCATCTTCCTCACCGATTTTATAGGGGCTATTGATTATATTGACTAAGGTACCTACCTTAACTTTATCAAACAATTCTGCGATATCTTCCGGATATAGTCTGATACATCCATGGCTAACACGCATACCAATACCCCAGGGCTTGTTGGTTCCATGAATTAGATAGGCGGGTAAGCCAAGTCTCAGGGCATAATCTCCCAAAGGATTATCCGGCCCTGCTTTAACAATTTCAGGCAAAGGATCTCCTGCATCCTCATGTTCTTGACGTATAGATTTTGGTGGGTGCCAGTCAGGATGCACTTTCTTGCCTATAATCCGCGTCTGTTTGTATGGAGTATCCCATCCCTCTCTGCCGATACCTAAAGGATAGGTGACCACTTCGCCAGGTTCACCTTTTTTATGCGGAGGGAAATAATACAGACGCATTTCAGGTATATTCAAAACAATTCCTTTCCTTGCTACATTGGGCAGTATGAATCTAGAAGGCAATTGAACAAGCTCGCCATCCTTTGGCATCCATGTATCTATTGTTGGGTTGAGTAATTTAAGATCCTGATAGCCGAAACCATGTTCTCTGGCGATATCAAGTAGAGTGGTATCCCTGCCCGCAACAGCTGAATCCAGCTTGCCGATAATAGTATCTGTATTGTTTTTCAGTTGATAGCTTGTTGCATGCGCGTGTGCCGCCAATAAGCTAAAAACCAGAATCGAAAACATCGGAAATCTGAAATTCATTTTCTTCACATCTAAAACCCTGTCACTAATAATCATACGATTTGAAAATACCAATAAAATTCAATCATTAATAGGCAAAGAAAGCTTGTTATCTATTTCACTGTGTACCTGCTACAGATCTTCCTTCACCAATACGAAGCATACTCGGCAATAATATCAGTGTAAAAACAGTACTGATCATCATACCGCCAACAATAACACCGGCTAATCCCCGGTATAATTCAGCACCGGCACCTGGCACGAGTAACAATGGCAACATTCCAAATATGCTCGTCAGTGTGCTCATAAGAATCGGGCGCAATCTAATATTTACTGCCTGTTCAACGGCATCCCTTCTGGACAATCCTTCTCGTTCTCCTGAACGTGCCTGATGCACAAGTAAAATAGCATTATTAACAACCAGGCCAAGAAGAATAATAAATCCTATCATCGTTAACAGATCCATTGCCTGAAAAAACGGCACATTAAATAACTTCTGGGGAATTATATTCATTAGTTTTAAGGCAACAATTCCTCCTACCGTAGCTAGTGGAATGGAGAATATCACCAATAAACTGTCCTTGAACGACTTAAAAAGTGCACTGATCAATAAATACAGGATAAATATCGCCAATATAAAGCTTCCTTTCATATTGGTGATGGCAGACGCAAGTTTATCTGCAGTCCCTGTGTAATTAATATCTCCATCAATCGGCATGGCCGCACGAACAACAGGTTCTACTTCTGTACGTAGAATATCCAGCGTTTCTTCAAGTGATAGATTCTCAGGCGGGGTAATCTGCAGGGTCACTGTACGACGTCTATTCATGCGACGAATCTCTTCCGGTCCCGATGTCCTTTGAATATTGACTAATTCACTCAAGGGTAAAATTCCAGCACGAGGTGTTGCCAAAGGTATCGCTTCAAGTTCTTCAAGCGAAGCCCACGGTTTGGAACGAACAATTATATCCAGTGTTTCCTCTCCATTAAAATAATCACCCAGATACAAACCATCTCCCAGAGCACGGATGATCCCTGCCATCTGTTCCCTGTTCCAACCTGCCTCAGAAATACGTCTATCATCAGGAATGAGTCTTAATTCAGGTTGTGCCAACTCAAGTCCAGGGAAAGGTCTAACGCTTGCTCCAGGAATTTTTTCATGTATTAAAGCAAAACCTTTCCCCGCAGCGACCATAATTTCAGCAATATTACGACCATGTAGATCCATATCAATACTTCTTCCATCACCAAAACCACCAAACAAGGAGGCACGTTTTGCAAAGGCGATGGTATCAGGAAAACCCTGAATAATAGCATTCAGCACTGGAACCAATGCCCCGGTTTCTTCGTCATTAACTGCTCTGACACCCATGAATACACCTTGAGGAAAGGCAACAAAGAAATAATGTTTTACTTGTGGTTGTTTCTCCCCTGTTAAATAGGGCGCGATACGCTGGGCTATAACATCACCCATTTCATTTTCTATTTGTCCAATATTGGCTCCTGGTGGAGGTAATATATAGGCAAAAACAAGATTACGGTTTCCTTCAGGTAAATAGTCTGCTTTTGGTAGTAGCACCCACGCCAGGCATAATGGCGTGATAATAAGAACAATAATCCAGAATGACCGTCTTTTCGCCCCATTACTTAGAAACATCACAAGACTACTCACTTTCTGCCACCAATGATGATGCGGATCAATGACTTTTTGCTTACCAATATAATGTTTCGCGAAGCTAGGAATCACGGTGATGGCGACAATAAGAGAAATACATATTGCTGAACTAATGGTAATGGCTAAATCTGCAAATAACTGTCCCGCTTCACCTTTGAGAAATACAATCGGGAGAAATATTGCTACCGTGGTTATTGTTGAGGCCAATAAAGCCCCCCAAACCTGATTAGCACCAATTAGTGAAGCAACATCTACATCCTTTCCCTGCTCTCGCAAACGAACAATATTTTCCAGCACGATGATCGATGCGTCTAGCACCATGCCAACTGAAAATGCTAAACCGGCCAGTGAGATTACATTCAGTGTTCTACCCGTGATTTCCAGTACGATAAAACTTGTTAATAAACATACAGGAATAGATACGGCAACGATTAAAGTGGTGCGTATACGTCTTAAAAACCACCATAGAACGGCAATGGCCAGGACAATGCCCATCGCCAGATTAGTCACCAACATATCTATCGATTGGTCAATATAAGTCGTTTCGTCATAAACCTGTTCGATGGTGAGATTTGCCCTTGCCAGGGGCCCCTCTGCCAGTTCCTTCATGGCCTTTTGCAATCCATCCATCACCTGTAAAACATTCACACCAGTTTCTCTTTGTGCGTTGATTGCAATAGACAACTCACCTTTGGTAATCACAAAACTATTTCTATCTACCAAACGTTCTTCAACGACAGCAATATCTCGTAAATATACTGGATAACCATCTCGCCAATCGACAATTAATCCATTTAGATCTTCTATACGATATTTTCCTGCATATCTAAGACTGTATTCGCGCTTGCCAATATCGACAAAACCACCAGATACATCTATGCCTCCTCCCAGAATTGTAGCTGCAACAGGGATTTGAATACCGAGGCTGGCGGTTTTATATGGGTCAAAAGTAATCCTGATTTCACGTTCCCTGCCACCATAAATCTCGGATCGAGCCACGCCAGGGACACGTTCGAAACGAGTTTGAACAACTTCTTCAATATAGTTTTTGTAACTGGATATGTCCCTGTCATTCCCTGCTATTGGCTTGACGATAAACCAGGCGATTGCACGTGCATTGCCACCAATGGTACTGATTGTCGGCTCATCAACATCCTCTGGATAACTCGGCACCTGATTGAGACGATTAATCACTTCAAGCAATGCTCGGCGCAAATCCATTTCAACGGAGAATGTAATAGTGATCTCTGCTCTTCCCTGTTGAGCCTTTGCCAATAATTTGGTCATCCCCGGCAAACCACGCAGAACGTCTTCCTGAGGTTCTATAATTTCTGCTTCCACTTCATTAGGCGCTGCTGCACGCCAGTTTGTCCTGATGGTTATTTCAGGATCCTGAATTTCAGGGGTTAATTGAATAGGTAAGCGATAGAGACTGATCGAACCAAAGAGTATCGCCAACAACAAGGCAACAATAACAGCCACATGATTATCCAGACTTAACTTCGTTAAATTCACGACAGATTAGCCTTGTTGAATATTAGTCTTTTTGAACATTAAGCTGCTGAATATTAACTTGCTGCTGCGGGCGCAATCTTTCATTGCCCCGGATCACAATATTGTCTCCTTCATTGACCTCACCCACTATTTCGATAAGGTCTCCGTTTGCAATACCTGTTTTTACAAATACAACTTCAGCAGTGTTATTTTCAAGTATGCGAAAGACCTTGATGACATTTCCTCTGATAACCAGAGCATCTCGTGGAACCACCAGGACATATTGAGGTTTTGCTGTGGGGACTTTGATGCGCACGGCATGTCCTGCCATCCATCCTGTTCCCTGAATATCAAGACGGATCTCATACAATCTTGAAACAGCATCGCCGACGGGCACTAATGTCTTAACTGTCGCCATCGTCAGACTTTTACCATCTGTTACTACCAGAGAATTTCCCTGCTTGATAAATGCAGCGCTCTGCTGTTGAATCCTTCCCTGAACTTCTTTTGCTTCAGTATTCACTAAACGAACCAGTTCATCGCCTATTTTTGCCCACTCACCTTCTTCCTTAAAACGCTCTGCGACAACACCGGTAAATGGTGCAAGGATAGTTGTTCTCTTTAATGTATCTCTTGCCTGGGCCAGACGCGTTTGCTTCATACTGAGTTCACCACGCATTTGATCCCGATCAGAAATCACTTCATCCAGTCTGTTTTTTGCAGCATTGTTTTCTTTTGCTAATTGATTCAGTCTTTCCAGTTCACGATTGAAAAAATTAAGTTTAGCCCTGACTGGTGCTATTCCTGCTTTTGCTTCTTCCAGTTGCAAAAGAAACGTTGAGTCATCAATACTGGCGACAAGTTCTCCCTTTTCTATCATATCTCCTACTTCAAGTAGTGATTCGATTCGACCTTCAACTTCAGAAGAAATTTTGGCATCATGACGGCTGATAATTGTTCCTGCAATCCAGATGCTTGGTGCCAATTCAACAAATTTCGCCTCAACAACTTGCACCTGTGCAGTCATACCCCCACCAGCAGATACCGTAGCGGTCATTCCTGATAAAGAAAAGAATATTAGATAAATAAAGCACTGAAATACTTGTGACGATTGATTCATATCGATACTTTATCCTAATAAATCAAGAATATCCGGTGTATTCTGTAGGTATTCTATTATCTCGGAAGTTCAATTAATGTAAAAGTCATGAAATCAAGAATATTACCTGCCATTTTATTTTCCTTATACATTGCCACTGGTCTCTTCACGCAAGGAAGTCTTGCTGAATCGATTGCTAATATTGAATACCCAACGATGTCCATTAAAGACGATCAGGGTAACGAATTAATTCATATTGAAGCCATTGCCGAGCTCTCTAACATCACGATTAATGGATTGAAAGTATCGGAGTTATCAGATTTAGCCTGGGACAAAGATGAAAAATTACTCTATGCCTTATCAGACAACGGTCACTTATTAAGCTTCAAACCTGTATTTAAAGAAGAACGTCTTGATGAATTGCTTATAGTCAACGGAGTTTCATTGCATGATGATAAAGACAAAAAACTAAGGTGGAAAAATTCTGATAGTGAAGGCCTGACTTTAATAAACTCTAATAATAATATTCAGGGGGACACACAATATATTGTCAGTTTTGAACGACTCCCAAGAGTGATTCAATACAATCAGGAAGGGTATATTGAAAAACACATAGAAATACCTGAAAAACTCAGAAATATTTCTAATTATAGAAGTGAAAACAAATCTCTTGAATCAGTTTTATTCCACGATCAACTTGGACTAATCATAGGCACTGAGTATTCATTGAAAGAAGAAGATAAAACACAATTAGGCTTTTATACATTGGATGGCAAGTTCAGAAGTTTTCCAGCACATTTCCACAATGGTGCGCTGACAAGCCTTTCAACAGCAAAAAATAATGATTTACTGGCATTAGAACGCGTCTATGGAGGAATTTTTTCCGGATTCAAAGTCGCATTACATCATCTTCGACTCACTGGAGATCATATTGAAGATAAAGTAATTGCTCAATTTTTACCTGCAGAGGGTTACTTTAATGATAACTTTGAAGGTGTCGAAAGGCATAAAGATGATTTTTATTTCATGATCAGCGATGACAATAATCATCCGGCAAAACGTACTGTGTTAATCTATTTTAAATATTCATACCCAACCCCCCTGGAAATGCAGGCTCCAGGTGGTTTGAGTATAGAGTGATTTTTTATTTTTCGAGAAGTCTCGGCATTAACTCGACCAGATTACATGGTCGAGTACGATAGTCTAGCTGATGGCTTATCAATTCATCCCAGGCAGTTGCACAGGCACCAGATGAACCGGGGATACAAAATATATATTTACCATTTACGACGCCAGCGATTGCACGAGATTGCATGGTTGATGTACCAATTTGTTGGTATGAAATAGAACGAAATGTTTCACCAAAACCGTCAATGATCTTATCTAATAGAACTTCGACTGCCTCTGGCGTACCGTCACGTCCAGTCACCCCAGTACCTCCGGTGGTTAATATCACCTGCACATCATCATCAATACACCAGTTTGAAATAACCGCCCTGATTTGATATTTATCATCAGCAACGATTTGTTTGCCAGCTAGACGATGACCCGTAGTTTCCAGTCTCTTGACCAGCAATTTCCCGGATTTATCATCAGCTTCAGTCCTGGTATCAGAAACAGTCAGTACTGCAATACCAAGCTGAATGAAATCTCTAGTTTTATCTGCGGTCATCTACTGTTCTCAATTAAGATATAATGTGAATGAATTATACATAATTAAAATCAACCATATTTGAAATTAAACATATTTATTAATCATATCGGGCCGATGTCTAAAAAAAACGAAAAAACTGAGATTTTAATTCGACTCGATAAATGGCTGTGGTGCGCTCGTTTTTATAAAACAAGAAACATTGCTGCCAATGCCTTAAAGACAGGTAAAATCACCGCTAATGGTGACCGTGCTAAACCATCAAAAACTGTGAGGCCAGGTGATAGCCTGAATATTCGTAAAGGACCTTATCATTATGCTATCACCGTGGTTAATCTAGCCAAGTCAAGGATGTCTGCCACTGATGCTGCACTACTCTATGAAGAATCTCCACAAAGCATCTCAGAAAGAGAATTAGTGGCTAATCGACTGAAAGCAGAAGCAACCTTAATGCCGACAACAAAAGGGCGCCCCAGCAAGAAAGATAGACGTTCAATTATTAAATTTAAAAACCTCTAGTTGAACGATTTGATTGCAACAAAGTCATCTTCATGTTCAATTTGAAATGATGCCTGAATAAAATAAACTAATGAATGGGTTTGCCCCATTCCCCATCAAAGAACTGTTCTGCAAGTGGATTTCTCTGACGTTCAGATGATTCTCGCTCCATTAATTCACCAGTTATTTTGTCTTCTGCAAGCTGATAACCAACAGTCATCATTGCCATAGAGGTATATTGTTCTGGAATTGAAAATACTTCAGCCGTTTTTTCAGCGCTAAATCCACCCATTTGGTGCACCATTAAACCCAATGAACTGGCTTGTATACACAGACTCATTGTCGCAGCGCCTGTGTCATATTGAGCCCAGCGATTATCTTTATCATTGTGGCTGAAAAATGTGTTTGCCAGGGCGAGTATCAACACAGGGGCGTTCACTGCCCAGGATTGATTACCTTCCACCAAACAGGAAAAGGCCTTATCCCATGCAGCCTCATTTGTGGACTTGTCACAAACAATATATCGCCAGGGTTCATCTCCATAGCAGGAAGGCGCCCATCGTGCTGCTTCCAGAAGAGAAATAATATCTTGGTGAGTTACTTGCCTGTCTGCATCATAGGCCCTACCACTCCAACGGTTGGCGATCAATTCATTCACCTTTTCCTGAGTATCTATTTCCTTTTTAAACATACATCCAACCTCTGATTAACATATAGAATAGAATTGATTATATTGGCTATAGAAATGATTGCTATCTATGGAGTATCAAATGCGCGGGAATGACGTTTATCAACGACTTTATGACAATATTAAAAGTGTCATCAAAGGTCAGCCGAATGCAATTCGTAAACTACTTGCCGCCTTTTTCAGCGGTGGACATGTTTTACTTGAAGATGTGCCAGGCACAGGAAAAACCACACTTGCAAAAGCGTTGGCAAGGTCAATTGATGCTGAATATCATAGAATACAGTTCACCCCTGATCTCCTGCCCTCTGACATTCTGGGTGTTTCAATATTTGATCCCGCAACACAGACTTTCAATTTCCATCAAGGCCCTGTGTTTACAGATATATTACTCGCCGATGAGATAAATCGTGCATCTCCTCGCACACAGTCTGCACTACTCGAAGCAATGGGCGAGTCACAAGTCAGTATTGATGGCAACATGCTGGAACTCAATGAAATGTTCTTTGTGATAGCGACCCAAAACCCCATTGAATTTCACGGTACCTATCCACTTCCAGAAGCCCAGATGGATCGCTTTGCCATGCGTTTTAAACTTGGTTTTGTTGATGCTGAGAATGAAGTAGCGATTATTTCTGATCAAAATCAACAACATCCGCTAAAATTACTTTTCCCCTGTATAAACCATGAAGATGTATTGAATGTAAAACAGTCCTTGCATAAAATCCGTGTCAGTGAAGAACTGAAACGTTATATGGTTGATATCATCCGTGCTACACGTAACGTCAAAGGTGTGCAACATGGCGCAAGCCCTCGTGCTTCCCTGGCATTAATGAAAACAGCACAGGCACTTGCCTTGTTTGACAGTAGTGAATTTGTCACGCCTGATCATATCCAGGAACTTGCATCAACAGTTATTGCTCATCGTATCGTGCTTGATCCAGAAGCCCAGTTTTCCGGCGTAACAGCGGAAGATATCGTCACTGAAGCCCTCAGCAACACCCCTGTTCCAATCTAATGTAAGTTATCTAACAATATTTATAGCCATAATGAGAAGAATAATATTTCGTAGCTTCAGTATTATTCACCGGTTCAGTCAATGGTCACGCAAAAAATTGACTTCGGCAGGCACTTTAATTTTCATGGGCATTATTTTCTCTGCTGTGTTCGGTGTTGACACTCGTCAAACGCTTTCCTTTCAGATATTTTCACTGCTCTTGTCTCTACTACTTATTTCTTTCCTGTTTAGTTTCTTCTTTAGAGGTCGACTTACTATTCAACGAGATTTGCCCGATTATTGTACAGTCGACCAGACAATGGAGTACTGCGTGAAAATCAGGAACGAAGGTCTCTCCACACAAAAAGATTTAACTATTGTTGAAGAATTAAGCTGTGTCATGCCGGATTATCCTGAGTTTCTGCGTCATTTAAAGCTCGATAATAAAATCAACCTATTTGACCGATATATTGGTTTTCCGCTTTGGTTAAAGCTGGTTCAGTTTAAAAGAGGTGCCTCTATCAAAGCGACACCTGTTGAAAATATCCCGGCAGGAAATATAAATAGTACGAAGATAAAAATTCTGCCTAAAAGACGCGGCTATATTCATTTCAAATATTCAGTATTGCTGAGACCCGATCCACTTGGCCTGAGCAATTCTTTTAGAATAATCAATCAACCAGATTCAATTCTGGTATTGCCCAGGAGATACAAGGCACCAAAAATTGCATTACCAGGAATTCGCCGTTACCAACAGGGCGGAGTGAACCACGCAGGCTCTGTTGGAGATTCGCAGGAGTTTATTTCTTTGCGTGATTATCGACCCGGAGATCCGATGAGAAACATTCATTGGCGCAGTTTTGCCAAACAATCCAAGCCAGTCGTTAAAGAATTTCAGGATGAGTATTTTGTTCGAATGGGTATGGTTCTGGACACATTCCTTGAAACTAAAAACGAACTTTTATTTGAAGAAGCTGTGTCCGTTGCTGCCTCTCTAATAGATGATCCAAATAATAACGACAGTCTTCTTGATTTAATGTTTGTTGGAAACAAGGCCCATAAATTTACTTCCGACAGAGGTATTGCCAACTTGAACCGGATGCTTGAAATTCTGGCTTGCGTGAATGCCTGTCACAATAAATCATTCGAAACTTTATCAAATTTCGTTTTCAGAAATATTGGCTCATTGAGTGCATTAATTTGCATTTTTCTCGACTGGGATCAGTCAAGACAGGATTTCGTCAAGAAAATACGTGCTCTGAATATTCCAGTGCTTGTGATTGTATTGGAGGAATCAACAGATGCAGAACACTTGCCTGGCCCCATGAAAGATCAACCAAATCGGTTCCATGTATTACATCAGAACAATGTTGCTGAACAATTACAAAATATTACATTCTAATGACTACTGATAACGTAAAAACTTATAGAGACATTAGCCTTGTCACCATGGCCTTAGTCTTATGGGGCTGGCAAAATAATAATTTATTGTTGGCAGTGGCGATATCCCTACCCTTATGGATCTCACAATGGCTTAAGTGGCGACTGGATATTTCAGATAATAACTTTAATCGAGTAGCAGACTTTACCAGTATTGTCTTTTTTCTATTTATCGTACTGCAATTTATTACCAAATCAGCTCACGGCATTTTTGCCATATTAGCGGCATTACCCTATTTGTTTTATCCACTAATATTGGCCCAATATATTAGTCAGGTGGAAAATATTCCTCTGCAAAGTTTATTCGTCAGTATGCGAAAAAAATCTAGAGAATCAGAAGAAATTGAACGAATCAACTTAAATTATCCATATCTTCTGGTAGTGCTGATTTCATCAAGCGCTGGCAATAAACAAGATGTTATTTTTTACATCTGTGTCTCCCTGCTTGCTGCGATTTCTTTATATTCGATCCGTCCGAAAAGAATCAAAGCCTATGCCTGGGTTCCTCTATTACTATTGTCTATCGGGATGGGCTATGCCCTACAGAATGGATTAAAGATGGCCCGAAATCACTTGGAAATGATGGCATCAACATTTCTTGAACAAATAATGTGGAGAAACAGAGACCCGGATAAAACAAGGACAGCATTTGGTTATATTGGAAAACTAAAATTATCAGATCAAATACATGTCCGCATGAAATCTGATCAGGCAATTACTAAACCAGTATTATTAAGAGAAGCAAGTTATAGCAATTTCAGGTATGGCTTGTGGAGTAATGATAACTCAGAATTTGAGCCAATAGATCCCACGCTAGAAAAAGAATGGATATTTAATCAAGCAGGCAGCGCACTAGATAATAAAATACTAAACAAATATACCATTAGCACCTATTTCAATGGTGACCTGGCGGTAATTCCACTCCCACACGAGGTGGTTAAAATCAATAATGTACCCGCGACTGAAGCAGAAATGAATAAATACGGCGCAGTAAATCTGGGCATGAAACCCGGTTGGGTTCGCTATGATGCTTATTTCGACGATCAAATATTGGGAGGAAAGCCTGACGAAGCCGATTTGACTATCCATAAGAATTACCAACCTGTATTAATGAAACTTGCGAAGGAACTGGATCTACATTCAAAAACACCTGATGAAGTCATTCGAACCGTAGAACATTTTTTCAGGAATAATTTCAGTTACTCTTTGGAACAATATCGCCGCATGAAAGGGAAAAATCGTTTTGAAGATTTCCTTTATCATCGGCGTGAAGGTCATTGTGAATATTTCGCCACCTCTACGACACTTTTATTGCGGGCTGCCGGCATTCCCGCCAGGTATAGCGTAGGCTATTCGGTACAGGAATATAGTTCGCTGGAAAATCAATATATTGCCCGGGCTAGAGACGCACATTCATGGGTAATAGCCTATGTTAATGATAAATGGATCACTCTGGATACTACGCCGGCTATATGGGTACCTATAGAAGCAGAAGATGAGAACTGGTGGCAACCTGTATCCGATTTCTGGTCTTGGCTGGGTTATTCATTTACCACCTGGAAAGATTACCGTGAAGATAGTAATTCAGTATGGATTTATTTTCTGCTCTCTCTGCTTGTCATATATTTCTTCTGGCGCTTATTCACTGACTCAAGATTCATTGGCTTAAGACAAAAAACAATACTGCCGACCAATACAGCAGAAAACCCCGGCCAGGATTCGCCGATTTACAAGCTTACGCTCCTGCTGGAAGGAAAAGGTATAAAAAGACCACAGGGCATAACTTTGCATGCCTGGTTGACGGCTGAAGGGAATTATTATAAAAACAGCTTGCTCTTACCTTTACTTGATTTACATTATCGATACCGTTTTGATCCTGAAGGCCTTTCTCAAATTGAACTCATGACATTTGAAGACAAGGTAAACAAATTAATAAAGCTAACTAACCATCATGAAGAACCTTCACTGGCAGTGTAATCAATTTCAACAACTGGATAATCATCAGCTCTATGAACTGATGAAACTCAGGGTAGATATATTCGTAGTTGAACAGAAATGCCCTTATCCTGAACTGGACGATAAAGACAGACAAGTTGAAACACGCCATCTGACGGCCTATCGAGATTCAAGCCTCATTGCCTATGCACGTCTGTTACCTCCAGGATTAAGTTATCCTGATCCAAGCATTGGACGATTTGCCGTCGAATCCTCAGTCCGTAATCAGGGTATAGGATCACTACTCATGGAAAAAAGCCTCGAAGAAATAGATAAACTCTGGCCAGATCATGCAATCAGGGTCAGTGCCCAGGAACATTTAAAAGAATATTATGAAAAATTTGGCTTTATCAAGGTTTCAGACATTTATCTTGAAGATGGCATTCCACATGTCGAGATGCTGAAATAATAATAAAATTATATGCAGGAAGAAATTCGACCGATGAAGCCAAGCCCTTTAGGTAATATGCCAGCAGAAACATTTCTGTCTCAATACTGGCAAAAAAAACCTTTACTAATTCGTAATGCACTCCCGGATATCACATTCCCCATTGCTGCAGATGTTCTCGCTGGGCTGGCCTGTGAGGAAGGTGTTGAATCACGGTTAGTCATTCAAGGAAAGACTGATCAGGATTGGGAGTTAAAACATGGCCCGTTTAATGATCAGATATTTTTAGATTTACCCGCGTCGCATTGGACCTTATTAGTACAAGCTGTTGATCACTGGCTACCTGAAGCAGGCAATTTACTGAACCTGTTTGACTTCATCCCACGCTGGCGCATAGATGATCTAATGATAAGTTATTCCAGTGATGGCGGCGGTGTTGGCCCGCATTTCGATAATTATGATGTGTTTTTGGTGCAAACCAGTGGTAAACGGAAATGGGAATTGGGTGGAACCTATAATGAAAATGCTCCACTCCGTGCAGATACACCCGTGTCTATCCTCAGTGAATTTGAAGCTGTCGAGTCATGGATACTGGAAGCTGGTGACATCCTCTATGTGCCACCAGGAATAGGACACAATGGAATTGCCGAGGGTAATGATTGCATGACTTGTTCGGTGGGTTTTCGTGCACCCTCTCACAGTGAAATATTACGCGAGTACACAGACTATATCGGTGAAAATTTAAGTGAAACCTTGCGTTATGAAGATCCAGATCTAGTGGCACAAGCTAATACTGGAGAAATCACTGAACAAACACTGGAAAAGATACAACTTATCCTGCGCAATTATACCGAAGATAAAGAATCAATCAGTAACTGGTTCGGTCGCTACATTACTACGCCTAAATATCCACAGCCTGATGACTTAGATTTAGAAGAAACCGAAGCAAGCTATCAAATAGAAGGCCTAAAGAAACATCTAGCATCTGGCGGGTTATTGGTCAGAAATGAGAGTTCCCGCTTTGCCTTTCAAGTTAATGATTACAAAAATATCTTATTCGTTGATGGATACTGTTTTGCCCCTGGTGATGAAGACAGTAATGATGTGAATGAATTGATAGAAACACTCTGCGCTGAAATAGAATTGAGTGATGAAAATTTTATTCAGTCAGATAACAATCTTAATTTGTTATTGAAATTACTGCAACGTGGTGCGATTTATTTAGCAGAGTTGTAAAATAGATCAACACTGACCTCAAATGCTCGCATAACAATAATCTTTGTCGCGGAATTTTTTAAAATACTACAGAATTTCATTCTAACTTAAATAAATCACTCAGGGGACTACGTACACCATGTGCTCCTTGATTCAACAAGTGAGTATACGATGTTCAGGACGAACAAGTGTCGCGGTAGGCAGGACGCCGGGAGAGACAATCTCAGTAGTTTTCACATCAGCATGGCCTAATTGAGTTTGCACTGTTCGAATGTTATCTACATGGATGTAGTGTATGTCGGTTTTGCAGGAGCAAAAACCGACCATAACCAGACTCCAGCAAGTGCGTTGCAAAGGAATGTCGCAACGTGTGGGGCGTTACATGTTTCATAATGCCTGCTTTAAGGCGTGCTCTTTTTATAGCCTTGTTAATGTACTCTTCAATAGAGCATAAGAAAGCTGATTTCGACATCCTGTCTCTCCTTGTTATAATCCTTCAGGCACAATGTATAATAAATTATCTGAGTTTGTAAAACATTATATGGGAACACTTCCCATATAATAGAAAACAGGGAAATAGATGTTTTGACTAAATTATTAGAAAAACAAAGGCTTACCGAGATTTCATCAATTCCCTTAAATTATTATAAGGGCTTCCAGCTAATATTGTTATTGAGGAACCCTTCCTCATTAACATACTGTTAGATTTCGTACATGAAAAATGTCATAGCAAAAATTATTGGAGTGATGGCCATTACAGCAATCGGAAAAGGATTGCTCATATGGCTAGGATCTCAGCACCAAATATATCCCGAGCAATGGGTGGCAAAACTCATGGGTTTGGCTGAGAACGGCGTCACTTCATACCCTAGTATTTCTTGGATACTTGCTGGTTTAATTGGCCTGTTTGGTTTGTTTTTTGGTCCATTTGTTTATAAATGGGGGGTAAAAATATTTAAACCCAGCAATAATACACAACAAGAACTATCTGCCAACAAATCGTTAAAACGTCTTAATGATTGGACAGCTAATGAAGCCACTATTGGTAAGTTGCGTTCTATTTCCAATGATCACACCAATGTCAAAATAATTTATTTTGACAATAGAAACTTTCCTTTTTCAGAGCGTCTAGCTGGCGCATTTGAGCTTGCTGGATAGAAGGTTAATTTTAATAAAACTGCGCAAGGTAATTACAATCCGCACTATTATGGGGGTGTGGAGATTAAAGGTGATAATCGCATACTAGTAGAATCCATAGCAAACTCATTAGAGTCGGCTGGTTGTGCGGGGATAAAAACGACTGTAGGTGCCACAGAAATTAAGCCTGATAACCCAAAATATACTCATGCACAACATAAAATATATATCACTATTGGTTATGAACAATAAAAAATCTAACAATCACGTCAAATTCGCTCCCTTCGGTCGCCGAACGCTCCTGTCGTCGCGCCGTTTATGTGGGCGTTATGTGGCTTAAGAGAAACTCATGAGCCGAGATGAAATATTACTTGTCTATGATAAAGAATGCCCTGCTTGTAATAATTACTGCCAGTTCGTTCGTATCCGTGAAGATGTTGGTGATTTGAAGATTGTTGATGCGCGAGAAAATAGCGAAGTTCGTGATGAAATAACTGAGATGGGCTTAGATATAGACCAAGGAATGGTGTTAAAGATGGGTGGACAAATTTACTATGGTGCTGATGCTATTCATGCCATAGCTTTAATAAGTAGCAAATCTGGGATTTTCAATCGCGCAAATTATTGGATATTCAAATCAAAATCACTCTCTGCCATTCTTTATCCTATTTTAAGGACATGTCGTAATCTATTATTGAAGATATTGGGCAAGTCTAAAATAAATAATCTTGGAATCAGTGGTAATGACAAGTTTTAGTTCACCACATAACCAATCACTCCACTCGGACGGTTTCACTGCTGCGCTGTTCACCGCCCGTGAGTTCAACCGTTATACATCATAAGAATTGTCCCATGATTAAAGATGACGGAGACATAATAAGAGGCTTAGGGTTCGTGACAATGAACTCAGCTCATCTTGAAGGGTGGGTTCATGAACTATTGTTCCAACTAGATTTGATTGAAACATTTTCGTCGAAAGAGCAACGATGGCCTATTAGCCGAAAAATAGAGAAGGCTAAAGGAATATTATCTAAGAGTGATGATCCTTTAGCAAAGGAGATTTGCGCAGATCTTGATCTCTGTTCTGAACACTTTGAATGGCGAAACGAACTCGTGCACGGCCGTATCTATTCTCCCGAATATCAGAAGGATAATTTGCACTCTTCAAGACCAAATGTGCCAAACAGAAGTGCGGATTCAAGCGAGCTTTATACTCTCGCGAACAATTTAGATGAATTAAGCAGTAGGATTTATCGCCCAACCACCTTCAAACTGCCAAAGCTGATCCAAAAGATGAAGCAAGAAAATGTATAACAAGGCAATCAAATAACTTCTTAAACTAAATGTTTTGTCTCCCCATCTGTTCTGCAATGTAGTCTGCCTGTCGAATAGCCAGGGTGACAATGGTGAGGGTGGGATTTTCTGCTGCACCAGTCGTGAATTGGCTACCATCTGAGATGAATAGATTTTTGATGTCGTGGCTTTGCCCGAATTTGTTACAAACACCATTACCCGATTTCGTACTCATACGGCAAGTGCCCAGATTGTGTGTTGATGGGTAGGGCGGTGTTTCCCAAACTTTTGTCGCGCCCGCTGCTTCATATACCAATGTGCCTTGCTTATAGGCATGGTTACGCATGGCGATATCATTATCATGGTCGTCGAAATGAACATTGGGTATGGGTAATCCATGCTGATCCTTTTCAGTTTTATGTAAGGTGACACGGTTCTTTTCTTGTGGCATGTCTTCCCCAACGATCCACATACCGGCCATGTGATCGTAAGCATCCAGGAATGCAGAAAACTGTTTGCCCCAGGTGCCGGGATCCAGAAAAGCAGCCATAAACGGCAGGCCCAGCGATACTGTTTCCATCTCATAACCACTTGCAAACCCACGTTTGGGATCATGTTTGTTTTCATCGGTAATGATCCCCGCCATCGTGGTGCCACGATACATCCTGACGGGCTTTTCAAATGTTGCATAAACCGAACCTGTAGTATGGCGCATATAATTCCTGCCTACCTGGCCGGAGGAATTAGCCAGTCCGTCGGGATATGTTGAACTCGACGAGTTTAACAATAAGCGCGGTGTTTCAATTGAGTTCCCGGCCACACAAACAATCCGCGCTTTTTGCAGGTGTTGAGCTCCGTCTTTATCTGTGTATAAGACACCATTAATTTTACCCTTTGCATCGTGCTGGATTTGCAGTACATGTGATTCTGATCGTAGATCAAGGTTACCGGTGCTTTCTGCAGCAGGGATCTCGACATACAGGGTTGACCATTTGGCGCCGGATTTACAACCCTGGAAACAAAAGCCGATTTGTTGGCAGGCAGCACGACCGTGACGGGGTCGACTATTGATTGCCATACGACCCGTATGCACCTCTTTGTATCCCAGGCGTTTTGCACCGGCGTACATGACCTTAAAGTTATTGTTGCCTGGTAGCCCGGGAATGCCGTTGGTGCGTGTGACACCCATTTTATCTTCTGCCCTGTCATAGTAGGGTTCCAGATCCTTGAGGCTGAGGGGCCAATCAGCCAGGTTGGTACCATTGATATCACCATAGGTTGTTTTGGCCTTGAACTCATGTGCCTGAATCCGCAGGCTGGCCCCTGCCCAATGTGTGGTCGTACCGCCTACCGTTTTACAAATCCAGGCTGGAAGATTCGGGAAATCTTTCGCAACCCGCCAGTTGCCTGATGTCGTGCGTTTATCCAACCACGCCAGCTGTGAAAATGAGGGCCATTCATCATTCTTAAAATCACTGATAGTGTAGTGCTTGCCAGCTTCTAGCAAGATGACCTTGATCCCTTTTTGACAGAGTACATTCGCAAGTGTGCCGCCGCCTGCGCCGGAACCAATAATGACTACGGCAGAGCTGTCTTTTAAATCAATTTTGACCAAGATAAATATGCTCCGTAAATTAATGTGCCTTTGGACTGGCTGTTTCCGGCGGGTCCTCTAACCAGTCTAGATCATCAAAACCACGGTTGATGTAACCACCGTGTTCAGCAGAAGATCCCTCGTAGCCGAATTGCTGCCATAGGTCCTTGTTGTCATAAATTGCGGTGATGCATTTGGATCTGATCTGCTGAAAAAATGCGGACGTTTCAATTTTTTTCAGAATTGTATTCTGTTTGTCTTCGGACAATGCTATCCATTTACCTTGGGCGAGATTGTCGAGCTTGGTAATACCGTCCTTTATTTGTTTTGCGGTTTTCTCATCGGCACTTGCATCGGAGTCGAACATTTTTACCACGACCGCATAGAACTTATCATCAACTGTGTCATGGGGATATATCTGACGGGTCATTTTAAGTAGTGTATTGCTCTCATGCTCATTAAGTACAGTGACTGAGAGTGACCAGGCAGTGCCAGGGAATACAAGAGATACGGCACCAGATGAGGCGACGACGACAGTGGCAAGGACCTTGCCGCTATTGTATAGAAATTGCCGACGATTGAGCCCTTTGTTTTCCATATTGTCCATTATGTGACTTAAAGATCGATACAATGGCAGGGAGCTTATTTTTTATTGTTACCTAACCCTGAATTCATTTCAAAAAACTGCCTAAGTATAGTCAGCTTTATGGTCGATATCTATATGTTTTATGGATCTTATAAATTGATTAAATAAATCTATGAGTAAATTTGAAAGATTTATAATTTTGTTTTATTAAAGTTTTCGCCTGCTCGCTCCTGTGCATCCATGCACCCGCGACATTTGTGCTTCCTCGGCAAGCCATCAAGGAGATTCAAAAACGGATCTCACTGATTCAATTTCTGTATGTTAGTCTTTGCGATCTTTCGTACTAAGAAGGAATGGAGATAAAGGACTTGAATAAATACACTCTGTTTTCCACTTTAACAATACTATATGGAATCTGTATAGTATGTTAAACATGGATCCCATATAACATGCTGTTATGTGTATTAAATAATATGGAAATTAGTAGTTCAAAATTATTAACCGTAAAGGTTATAGCTCTGGTCACATTTATTGAACTTTCACTTTTGACTGGTTTTGGCTTTATGGTGATAAGCGACTTTGAAAGTTTATTCCAGAGTTTTGGTGGGCCAGTGCCATATATTACTGAATTGTATTTTCACACTTATAAATTTTGGGGCGTTTTGGCAATTTTCCCTTTACTAACACTTGTTCAATCGTTTACACACAAACAAAACTTCGCTGTTTCATTTTTACCAACACTGTCAATTTTAATTACATTAGGGGTGTTAGGTATGATTATTTTTCTATTTACGGTATTTACTATGTATGCGCCTATATTCGAAATGGGAGAAACATTATGAAACACATAACAAACCATTCCAGCCGACCGCTGACGCGGCCTGATCTAGCACCACTTTAATGGACAGTATTTTTCTGTTAATCAAGGAGGTCAAGCGATGGGGCAGACCAAGAAAAGAAATTACGATAGATATACATTAGACTTTAAACTTCAAGCCGTTAGGATGGCCAATCACCCTGACGTTATGTCAAATGCCATTCGTCTAGGCAATTACGCATAACTCAAACGTTAAATGACTACAGGATCACTATAGAATTAGAGGGATGGAAAACATGATTGAAATTGCCGGGATTGATCATATTGTACTAAGAACTACAAAGTTAAAGGATATGTTGGAATTTTATTGCAACGTGCTGGGCTGTACCGTTGAAAGAGAAACAACTGTTGAAACCGGGTTAACTCAATTACGTGCGGGAAGCGCACTGATTGATTTAGTTAACGTTGATAGTGACCTGGGAAGGATGGGTGGTGGCCCACCTACAGAGTCTGAAAATAACTTAGATCATTTTTGCCTTCAGTTAAAGCCTATCTCGGATATCGAAATCGAAAAACATTTATCGGAGCATGGAATTAATGAGGGAAGCTTTCATGATCGATATGGTGCGCAAGGGTTTG
>SMVA01323286.1_pt1 | contig 35110 bp, 32 predicted proteins | sample 2456451 | NCBI WGS metagenome assembly SMVA01 (sample SAMN11095933, study PRJNA526329) | marine sediment metagenome | biome: Marine sediment; feature: Surficial sediment; material: Deep marine sediment; isolation source: Hadal surficial sediment | place: Pacific Ocean | collected 2014-05 | depth... | reverse complement strand
TGCTCTATCCAGCTGAGCTACCGGGCCACAATCCTGGTGGGACGTAGAGGATTCGAACCTCCGACCTCCGCGGTGTGAGCACGGCGCTCTAACCAGCTGAGCTAACGTCCCAGGATCTGGAGTGTTTTAGCAGAGCGTGGCGCTCGACGCGCTCTTTCGCGCCCCCTTCCCTGCCACTGACCACGCGCCGCCAGGAGCGCGATCCCCGAATGGGATCGCGTGACGCCGCAGAAGCTTTGGCCGAAGGCCAACGCGCAGCCAGAAGCGCGATCCCCGAATGGGATCGCGTGACACCGCTAAAGCTTTGGCCGAAGGCCAACGCGCAGCCAGGCGCTACTCGCCGCGCGCCTTCTGGCGCTTGGCGGCGGCCACGTAGGCGACGAAGAGCGGGTGCGGGCGGAAGGGCGTCGAGGCGAATTCGGGGTGGAACTGGCAGGCTACGAACCAGGGATGGTCTTCGACCTCGACGACCTCGACGAGCTTGCCGTCGGGCGAAGCGCCGGCGACGATGAGGCCGGCCTGCTCGAGCCGCTCGCGGTAGTCGGGGTTGAGTTCGTAGCGGTGGCGGTGGCGCTCGGAAATGCGCTCCTGGCCGTAGGCGCGAAATGCATGGGTACCGGGCTGCAGCACGCAGGGCCAAGCGCCCAGGCGCATGGTGGCGCCCTTGTCTTTGATCTCGCGCTGTTCGGGCATCAGGTCGATCACGGGATGCGGCGTTTCGGGATCGATCTCGATGGAGTTGGCGCCTTCGAGACCCGCGACGTTGCGCGCGAAGTCGACCACCGAGAAGTGCATTCCGAAGCAGATGCCGAAGTACGGGATGCGTCGCTCGCGCGCGTAGCGGACCGCGAGCATCTTGCCCTCGGCGCCGCGAGCGCCAAAGCCGTGGGGCACGAGGATACCGTCGCAACCAGCGAGCACGCTCGGGTCGTCGAGCTTCTCGGAATCGAAGTACTCGATCTTCACACCCGCATGGTTCGCGAAGCCCGCGTGGTAGAGGGCTTCGTTGAGGCTCTTGTAGGACTCGGTGAGTTCGACGTACTTCCCCACCATGCCGATTGTGATCTCAGACTCGGGGTTTTTGGCGCGCTGGACAATGTCGTTCCAGGCGCGCAGATCCGGGCGTCCGGTCCAGATGTTGAGCACCTGGGTGATCTTCTCGTCGAGCCCCTCTTTGTTGAGGATCAGCGGAACTTCGTAGATGACCTCGACGTCCTTGGCGGTAATCACCGCATCCTCATCGACGTTGCAGAAGAGTGAGATCTTCGCCTTGACGGACTTCGGCAGGAAGCGGTCCGTACGACAAAGGATCACGTCTGGAGAAATACCGACTGTTCGCAGCTCCTTGACGGAATGCTGAACGGGTTTGGATTTGAGCTCGCCCGCGGTCGCCACAAAGAAAACCGGCGCGATGTGGACATAACAGACATTCTCTCGGCCAACGTCGCCGCGCATCTGGCGAATGGCTTCGAGAAACGGCAGAGATTCGATGTCGCCCACGGTGCCGCCGATCTCGACGATCAGGATGTCGACGCCTTCAGCGGCGAGGCCAATCCGCTCCTTGATTTCGTCGGTAACGTGCGGAATCACCTGCACGGTGCCGCCGAGGTAGTCGCCGCGCCGTTCTTTCTTGAGCACGGAATCGTAGATCCGCCCGGCGGTCACGTTGTTGACCTGCCCCATGCGGGCGTTGGTGAAGCGTTCGTAGTGGCCGAGGTCGAGGTCCGTCTCGGCGCCATCTTCGGTGACGTAGACTTCGCCGTGCTGCTGGGGGTTCATCGTCCCGGGATCGATGTTGAGATAGGGGTCGAGCTTCAAGAAGGTGATCCGCAGACCGCGCGCTTCGAGCAGTGCACCGATCGAAGCCGACGCGAGGCCCTTCCCGAGCGACGAGAGCACCCCGCCGGTGACGAAGATGTACTTGGTGGTGCGGTCTTTCACCGTTCTCCCCCTACCTATCGGATGCGCGCCGCCGGCTCTTGCGAAGCCGCGTCCTCGATCCGAATCCCGTGGACCGGAACGAACGGCTCCGGAAGCGCATCCGGCGCAAAAAAACCTGAGTTCAACGTTTCTTCGGGTGTGGTGGGCGAACCCACCTCACCGATCACCCGCCCCTCGAAACAAAGATTCACGAATTGCGAACGCTCTCCGTTCGGCGACTCGATGGTCTGCTGCGCGGGGTCGGAATACACGCCAATCAGGCGACCCACCTCGATCTCGCAACCCGTCTCTTCGAGAACTTCCCGCGCAGCCGCTTGCACAACAGACTCGCCCGGCTCGACATGCCCACCCGGCAAACCCCAATGCGCATTGTCCGCGCGCTGGATCAACAGAATCTCGCCGTTACCGCCTTCCCGTGTGGCAACTGCAGAAACGGTGAGTCGCACGCTCGTCGGATTTTCGGCGAAGTAGCGCGTCAACCGGCAGCCCTCGGGCCGCGGTGTGGAAAGACGAAAACAATATTGAGCAGTCGATTTATCAGGAACACGATCCAATCGGACGTGGTTTGGAGATTTATATCGCGGCGTCGGAAGCGCGTCAAACCGAGCGCCCAAAACGCGACGCCGCAAAAGCTTCGACCGAAGGCCAACGCGCAGCCAGGAGCGCGATCCCCGAATGGGATCTCGTGACGCCGCTAAAGCTTTGGCCGAAGGCCAACGCGCAGCAAACCGGCGTTTTGCGCGCAAGTAGATCTCGTCAGGGAACCGGCGGCGCTTCGAGGAGCGCCAACTCCTCCGCGAACCCGCACGCGAGATTCGCGCACTGCACGGCCTGCCCACTCGCACCCTTTACGAGGTTGTCGATCGCCGAGAGCAGCACGAGCGTACCGTTGCGCTCGTCCGCAAACGCGGCCACGTCGCAAAAGTTGCTCCCGCGCACCGAACGGAGGCTCGGCGTCTCGCCGGGCGGCAGAACGCGCACGAATCGCTCCTGCGCGTAAGCGTTCTCGAGCAGCTCATGGGCGGCTTCGGTGCCAAGCGCGGCCTTGGGGCGAACGAAAACAGAAGTGACGATCCCACGCACGGTGGGCAGTAGATGGGGAACGAAAGTGATCGAGACGTCTCGTCCCGCGGCGACGCTCGCCTCCTGCTCGAACTCGGGCACGTGACGGTGCTGGTTGCCCACCTTGTAGGCGCTGCAGTCATCGGCGAACTCGGCAAACAGCAGGCCCGATTCCAGCTTGCGGCCCGCGCCCGAAACGCCCGACTTCGAATCGACGACGATGCCATTGGTTTCGATCAAGTCGTTTCGCAGGAAGGGAACCAGCGGCAGCAACACGGAGGTCGGGTAACAGCCCGGTACCGCGACCAGTTCGGCGCCGCGAAGCGCTTCGCGGTAGAGCTCCGGCAGGCCGTAGACGGCCGATCCCAGCAACTCGGCGGCCTTGTGCTCGCCGTACCACGCGCGGTAGGTCTCGACGTCTCGCAGCCGGAAATCGGCCGAGAGATCGAGCACCCGCACGCCCGCGGCGCGCAGTACTTGAACGGTGGGCGCAGAGGCCGCGTGGGGAAGCGCGGTAAAGGCGAGATCGACCCGCTTGGCGATGCTCACGGGATCGTTCGGCTCGAAGCTCAAGTCGATCAGACCGCGCAGCGAAGGGAATGCGTCCCCCACGCGAGTCCCCGCGCGCTGCTCCGAGGTTGCAACGGCGATTTCGAACTCGGGGTGGCGAAGTAAAATGCGCAGCAGCTCGAGGCCCGTGTAGCCACTCGCGCCGATCACCGCGACTCGCATGCTCGCTCCTCCGTCCACCCGTTGATTCCAGCCGTGGCTGCTGTTACCCGGCCATCACCCGGTTGCGAACCCGACCGCTCACCACTTCTGCCCTGCCCCTGGCGCCGCTATTTCAGCCGACGCCGATGGTATCGGGGAGCCCATCAGATGGGGAATAAAAAAAGAGGGGGCCGCGAAACGGCCCCTCGAAAGCCAGGAGCGCGATCCCTGAATGGGATCGCGTGACGCCGCAAAAGCTTTGGCCGAAGGCCAACGCGCGACTTCGCCCGAATCGGGCCGAGAGATTACCGCTTCGAGAACTGGAAGCGCGCGCGGGCGCCCTTCTGCCCGTACTTCTTGCGCTCCTTCTTGCGCGCGTCGCGCGTGAGGAGTCCTTTCTTCTTCAGCGCTCCGCGAAGCTCGGGATCCAGGTTTTCGAGCGCACGCGCAATTCCGTGACGCAGCGCGCCGGCCTGGCCGGAGCTGCCGCCGCCCGTGCAGCGCGCAGTCACGTCATAACGATCTGTTGCGCTGACGGCTTCGAACGCCTCCTTGATCAGGATGCACTGGGACTCGCGGGTGAAGTACTCGTCGAGCGGCTTGTCGTTCACCGTGATGACACCCGTTCCGGGTCGCAGTCGTACCTGTGCGACCGCGGTCTTCCGCTTGCCGGTAGCCATGGTGATTTGCAGTTCAGCCAATCTTCAACTCCTTGGGCTGTTGCGCCGCGTGGGGATGATCGGGGCCCGCGTACACTTTCAGCTTCTTGAACAGTTGCCGCCCAAGTGAATTCTTCGGCAGCATCCCGCGCACGGCGTGAGTCACGACGCGGTCCGGGAAGGGTCCATCGAGCACTTCGCCCGCGGTGCGCGACTTCAGGTTTCCCGTGTAGCCCGAGTGGCGGTAATAGATCTTCTGCTCGCGCTTGCGACCCGTGAGCTTCACTTTTTCAGCGTTGACCACGATCACGAAGTCACCCGTATCGACATGCGGTGTGAACAACGCGTGGTGTTTGCCGCGAAGCATGTCCGCGATTCTCGTCGCCATGCGGCCGAGCACCACATCGGTGGCATCGATGACGTGCCAGCTGGGCGTCACTTCGCCGGGCTTTGCGCTTCTCGTGGCGCGATGCGCCTGGGCTCCCATCAGTGGGACCCTCCTGTGAATCCACCTAGAATGGAGTGGCTCGATTTCCGCAGGTTGCGCGGCCGATCCGTTCAGCTTCGGGATCGGAACCCGCCTATTCTGGACGTGCGCCGGGCCTGCACGCAGAACCCGGAACCGCGTATGGGTATCCCAGCCGCCCGTCTCCGTCAAGCCCCCGCTCGCCGGTAAAGGCCCGTTATCCCAGAGGAATCAGTAGAAGACCTGCACGAGTGTGAGGCCTGCGGCCGGCGCGGTCGGCCCCGCCCGGCGGCGGTCCCCACAGGCCAACAGCTCGCCCATCGATTCGATCGATCGCCTGCCGGAGCCCACCTCGAGCAGCGTTCCCACCAGGTTTCGAACCATGTGGCGCAGAAAGCCATCACCCTGGATCCAGAAGACGAGTTCCCTGGGCGGCTCCCGCTCGACATCGAGGCGTTCGAGGGTCCGCATGGTGCTCTCTACATCGGAACCCGCGGCCTGAAGCGCCGCAAAGTCGTGGCTTCCGAGGAAGGCCTCGGCGGCCTTCGCCATCGCGGGAACGTCGAGCTCCCGCGCCACCCAATGGACCCTCGCGCAGCGCATTGGCGACCGGGTCGAGGCGTTCCAGACCCGATAGCAGTAGAGCTTGCCAAGCGCCGAAAATCGCGCGTGGAAGTCGTCCTCGACCCGCTCGGCGGCCACGACGGCCAGGTCCTCCGGCAGGCTCTGATTGAGGGCGCGCTGGAGGACGAGCGGCGAGAGTTCGGTCGAGATCTGCGCGCTCGCGACCTGGCCCAGCGCGTGAACACCCGCATCGGTGCGGCCGGCGGCGGCGACCCGGAGCTGCTGGCCGGTCACACGCGCGATCGCGGCTTCGAATTCGTCCTGGACGGTGCGCTGGCCGCCGGCCTGGGCCTGCCAGCCCACGAAACCAGCACCGTCGTATTCGAGTGTGAAGCGGAAGTTCGGCACGCCGCGGCTTCGCTATCTCAGCCGCAGCACCGCCAGCTGGATGGCGTGCGAGGCTGCGAGTCGCAGCGGGTCCGCAACCAGCCACAGCTGGAGGCCGCGCTCCACGCTCGGGTCGCCGCGAAGTCGACCGATCAATACCGAGTCGCGTCCAACGACCGCGCGCGTGGTGGGCACGCTGTCACTGTCGGCCGCGAGTTCGACGCCGGGCGCCTTGCGAAATATGTCTTCGAGTTCGCCAACTTCGAGATCGCGCTCGGTTTCGATCGAGAGCGCGGCGCCGAGCCCCGCAAAAATCGGAACCTGAACGAGAGTGGTCGCGAACTTGACGTCGCTGCCGAGCAACAGCGCGAGGTCGCGGATCAGCGCAGATTCGCGCGGTGCGAGTCCATCCTCGCCAAGCTCGTCGGCACCGCTCATGCAGTCGAACGCCACGGGTCCCGAGAAAGCCGTCGTCTCCGACGGCTGCTGTTGACTGAAGACGGCGACCGATTCCTGGTAGAGCGCGGCCATGCCATCCCTTCCGGCAACTGACGCAGATTCGAGTATGGTGCCCGAAACCCGCTTGAGGCCCGCCGCGGTCGCAATCGGCTGCAGCGCCATCACGAGCGAAAGCGCGGGACTCCTCGGAATTGCGACAAGCGGAGCGTCCTCGGGTACCGAGCCATAACCCGCCACCCGCATCGGAACGTCTTCGGTGCCCGCGGTCGCGCCCGAGAGATCGATACACGGCACGTGCTCGCGGAGCGCGCTGCGCACGAACTCGAGTGCGGCCGTCGGCGGTACGCACAGAAACAGCAAATCGAGACCCGCCAGCCGCACCTCGTCCGTCGCGATGGGAAACAGACTTCCCTGAAATTCAATGTCGCGCCCAAGAGAGTCTTCCGTCGCGATCGGTACGATCTCGCTCACGCGCAACGACGCGAGATCGAGCAGCTCCAGCAACTCGGTGCCAAGCGTACCGGTCGCACCCACCACACCGATCCGAAGCCCTGTTCGCGCCATTATTGCTCCCCGAGCCGCTGCAAGACGAGATCGCCCATGGCCGCGCAGCCGACGGGCGCGAGATCGCTATCTCCGACGAGATCGATGGTGCGATGTCCATCATCGAGGACCGAAGCCACCGCCTCGCGGATTTTCGCGGCCGGCTCGGGCGCAGCGAGCGAGTGCTCGAACAGCATCGCGGCCGAGAGAATTGCGGCAAGTGGATTCGCGGCGTCCTTGCCCGCAATGTCCGGAGCCGAACCGTGGACGGGTTCGTAGAGTCCCACGCCCTCCTCACCCAGGCTCGCGGAGGGAAGCATGCCGAGCGAGCCCGTGATCATCGCGGCCTCGTCCGAGAGGATGTCGCCGAAGAGATTGCTCGTGACGATCACATCGTATTCCCGCGGCTCGCGCAGCAGCAACATGGCCATCGAATCTACGAGCTGGTGGTGGAGGGCGACGTCCGAGTAGTCCTTCGCGACCTCCTCGACCACCGTTACCCAAAGCTGCGAAACCTCGAGAACGTTCGCCTTGTGGACGTGGGTCACTTCCTTGCGGCGCAGCCGGGCCGCCTCGAAGGCCACGCGCGCGATGCGCGCAATTTCCATTTCGTTGTACACCATGGTGTTACGAGATTCGCGAAGCCCATCAACCAACGCGTCTCCGCGTGGCTCACCGAAGTAGAGCCCTCCCGTGAGTTCTCGCACGACGAGCAGATCAATTCCCGTCACCACTTCCGGGCGCAAGGTCGACGCATCGACGAGCGCGGGAAACACGCTGGCGGGCCGCAGATTGGCGAAGAGCCCAAGCTCCTTTCGAATGCGCAGGAGTCCGCGTTCGGGCCGCTGCGCGAACGGCAGCGCATCCCATTTCGGCCCCCCCACAGCGCCGAGAAAAACCGCCTGGGCCGAGCGCGCTCGCTCGATCAGATCGTCGGTGATGGGCGAACCGTTGGCGTCGATCGAGGACCCACCGATCAGGCCTTCTTCGAATGCGAGCTCGATACCCGCGCCCTTCGCGGCCGCTTCGAGGACGCGCACTCCCTGTGCGGCGACTTCGGGTCCGATTCCGTCGCCGGGTAGAATCAAGATGTGCGCGGTTCGCTCCTCGGACCTGGGCTGGCTCGGTTGAGCTTGCCGATCCATCAAATTCCCTTCGGCTCCGCGGAACCGCGCCGGCTCTTGTGCCAGGAAAGTTTGTTGAGGGCGTGCAGGTAGGCCTTCGCGCTCGCCACCATGATGTCCGGGTGGGCGCCGTGGCCGATCACGCGCCGTTCGTCTTCGCTCAAGGTGACGGACACTTCGCCCAGCGCATCCATCCCGCCGGTGACGGCGTTCACCTGGAAGCGTTCGAGTTCACTCTTGCCCTCGGTGATTTCTGCGATCGCCTTGAAGATCGCATCGACGGGGCCGATGCCGAGCGCGGTCGCCTTTTTAACCTCGCCGTCGACCTTGATCTCGAGGGTCGCCGTCGGCTGCGCGAAGGTGCCGCTCAGAATCGAGAGGTCGACCAATTCGAAGCGCTGGTCGAGGCCAATCACGGAATCCGCGACGATCGCCTCGAGGTCTTCGTTGTAGATGGTCTTCTTCTTGTCGGCGAGGTCCTTGAAGCGCCGAAACGCGGCTTGGAATTCTTCGCCCTCGATCTCGAAGCCGAGTTCCTTGAGGCGATCCCCAAAAGCGTGTCGCCCCGAGTGTTTCCCGAGAACCAGTTCGTTGGACGGTCGGCCGATCGATTGCGGGGTCATGATCTCGTAGGTGATCGCCGCCTTGAGGACACCGTCTTGGTGGATCCCCGCTTCGTGGGCAAACGCGTTGTCTCCAACGATTGCTTTGTTGGGCGGAACGGGCACACCGATGACCGTCGAAAGCATCCGGCTCGACGGATAGATCTCGGGTGCGCGAATCCGCGTGTCGAGATTGAGAAACACGTCCGGTCGCGTCTTGAGCGCCATGACAACTTCTTCCATCGAGGTATTGCCCGCGCGCTCCCCAATTCCGTTGAGCGTGCACTCCACCTGACGCGCGCCGGCCAGCACCGCCGCGAGACTATTTGCCACCGCGAGACCGAGGTCGTCGTGGCAGTGAACCGAGAAGACGGCCTTGTCGGAGCCGGGCACGTTTTCGATCAGGTAACCCATCAGCCCCGCGTACTCTTCGGGCTGCGTATAACCGACGGTATCGGGCACGTTGCACGTGGAGGCGCCGGCTTCGATCGCGGTCTTGAAGACTTCCAGCAGGTAGTCGCGGTCCGAGCGGGTGGCGTCTTCGGCCGAAAATTCGACGTCATCGCAGAATTCGCGAGCCTGACGAACCGCGCGGTCCACTTCTTCGAGCACTTGGGCTCGACTCATCCTGAGCTTGTGCTCGAGGTGGATGTCACTGGTTGCAATGAAGGTATGAATGCGCGGGCTCTGCGCCTTCTCGAGCGCTTGGCCCGCGCGCTCGATGTCCCCGCTGGCCGTCCGCGCGAGGCCGCAGACGGTCGTATCCCGCAGAACCTCGGCAAGGGCCTGCACGGACTCGAAGTCCCCTTCGCTCGCGATCGGAAAACCGGCTTCGATGATGTCGACACCCAGACGCTCGAGCTGACGCCCCAACTGGAGTTTCTCTTCGAGGTTCATGCTACAGCCGGGCGACTGTTCGCCATCGCGCAAGGTGGTGTCGAAGATGCGGATCAACTCGCTACTCATTGCTCATCCCTCACTCGGCTGCGGGGGCGACGGCTCGGACAACTCCAACGCTTTTCCCGTGTGGCGGCGCCACAGCCACTCGACGGGCCCCGACAAACAATACGCGAAACACATGACAAAGAGGGTGACACTCGGCTCGTTGATGATCAGTGCAATCGCGAAGACCATCAAGACCAGCGTCCCGTAGGAGTGGCGCAAGTCGATCTCTTTGAAGCTCCGATACGGGATCGCGGTCACCATCGTGAGGCCGAGGATGGCCGTGCCCGCTGCAACGAAACCCGAGGGAATCGAAAAATCGAACCCCATCTCGCGCAGGAAGGCGACGAACCAAACAGTCGTGGCCACCATGCTGGCGGCCGCGGGGCTCGGCAGCCCTTCGAAGCGGCCGCGGTAGCGACCCGATGCCACGTTGAAACGCGCCAACCGCAACGCCGCACACGCGGTGAACAAAAACGCCATCACCCATCCCGTGCGCCCGAGCACCTGAAGGTTGCCCGCGCTGAAAGCGAGCATTGCCGGTGCTACTGCAAACGAGACCGTGTCGGCGATCGAGTCGTACTCGAGACCGAAGCGGCTCGTGGAATGCGTGAGGCGCGCGAGCCGACCATCGAAGGCGTCACAGACCGCCGCGAGCACGATGCCGAGCGCGGCCAGATCGGGTTTGTCGTTGAAGGCCTGCACGATCGCGTAGAAACCAAAGAACAACCCACTGGTGGTCACGAGGTGCGGCAACAGGAACAGTCCACGGGGCGGGTGTCCGCGCTCACTGCGGTCGCGCTGACGCCGGAATTGGTGCTTCTCGATCTGAGGCTCTGTCTCTTCCATCGCCTAGGCCTCCGTGGCTCCTAGCTCTGCGATGATTGTACTCCCACCACGCACGCGATCACGCGCTTTCACCTTCGCGACCGCAGTCGGCGGCAAGAGCACATCCGTCCGGGAGCCAAAGCGAATCAACCCGTAGCGATCGCCGCGGCGGACCCAATCGCCAAGCCGCGGATGACAGACGATCCGACGCGCAATCAGGCCCGTGATTTGGACGACCTGGAAGCGCACGCCGCGCTCGGTTTCGAGCGTCAGCGCACAGCGTACGTTCTCGGACTCGGCCCTCGGGTTGAAGGCCGCCAGGAAATTCCGCCCACCCCAATCTTTGGCAACGACTCGCCCCGCCAACGGGCAGCGGTTGACGTGCACGTTGAAGACCGAGAGGAAGATGCCGATGCGCAGCCACTTGTTTCCATCGGGCCCTTCGATCTCCGCGACATCGATCACGCGCCCATCGGCGGGCGCTACGACGCTGTTCTCGCCGCCCGCAATTTCTCGGGGCGGGTTGCGGAAGAAACAGGCCACAAAAACCGTGAGAGCGAGCAGGCAGAGCCCCGCGGCCGTCCAACCGAGCAGACCGAATGCGCCCGCGAGCGCGAGCGGGGCCGCACCGAGCACAAATGCGTCGCGAACGACGAACTCGGTGGGCCGTTCTGAGAAGGGCGCGTTGGCCGCTGCGGGTCCGGGATCCGGCATTTCAGTTCTTCGTACGATCGACCAGGCGCTTTTCCTTCAGCCAAGGCATCAGATTGCGCAACTTCGCGCCGACCTCTTCCATGGGGTGGCGCTTCCCCTGATTTCGCAGCGCGCGAAACTGAACGTTGCCGGATCGATTCTCGAGGATGAACTCCTTCGCGAAGGCTCCCGATTGGATTTCGCTGAGGATCTCCTTCATTCGCTCCTTCACGCCCGCGTCGATGATCCGCGGTCCGCGCGTGAGATCTCCGTACTCGGCGGTGTTCGAAACCGAGTACCGCATATTCGCGACACCACCTTCGTAGATCAGGTCGACGATGAGCTTGACCTCGTGGATCGTCTCGAAGTACGCCATCTCGGGCGCGTAGCCGGCCTCGACGAGCGTCTCGTAACCTGCGGCCATCAGCGCGGTCAGCCCGCCGCATAGCACCGTCTGCTCGCCAAAGAGATCCGTCTCGGTCTCTTCGCGGAAGGTGGTCTCGATGATCCCGGCCCGTCCCGCACCAATGCCCTTCGCGTAGGCGAGTGCGATCTGAAGCGTGTCACCCGACGGATCCGCGGCAACGGCCACGAGCGAAGGCACGCCACGCCCCTCCTCGTAATGGGCGCGCACCGTGTGGCCCGGGCCCTTCGGCGCCACCATGAAGACGTTGATGCCCTCGTCGGGTTCGATTGCCCCGAAGTGGATGTTGAAGCCGTGGGCAACCGCGACGTAATTGCCGGGCTGCAAGTTCGGGCTGATCTCATCCTCGTAAACCTGGGCGGCGGTCTCGTCGGGCAACACCAGCATGACGATGTCGCCCTCGCGCGCGGCCTCGGCGGGAGACAGCACCCGCAGACCCGCGGCCTCTGCCTTCGCGCAAGACGGTGAGTCTTTGCGCAATCCGACCACGACGCTGACTCCGGATGCCTGGAGGTTCTGCGCGTGCGCGTGCCCCTGGCTTCCGTAACCGATCACCGCGACGGTCTTGCCGTCGAGGCGTCCGAGATCTGCGTCCTTGTCGTAATAGATGTTCAGCGCCATAAATTTCGGTCTCCTGCGATCGACTCGAACCCGGGTCGAGATGCCCGGCCGAGTGCTCACTCTGACACAGCCCCCCCCACCGCGCAGCTTGCGCGCGACCTCCCGACGGGCTGAAACTCGAACCTAAAAAAGGAGGCCGGGGAGACGGCCTTTGGAAGCGCTCCGGTCGATCTCCGAATGCGCTGGGTAGACCCAAAATTACGCAATGAATCCGGGCATGTCAAAGGTTGGCTCGGGCACGCCACACGAGGCCCTCGAGCCGCTCTCGCCAGCCCTCAAACCGGCTCGGGCGTCTCCGGCGCGGGTTCAAAGCGCTCCCCGAGGCGCTTCACCTCGGCCTCTGCCCGACGCAGGTAATGGGGAACGAGTTGCGCGGCCGACACCCACGAACCCCGGGCCAGCTGTTCGACGCCGAGCGCACCAACGTAGCGCGCTCGCGGGTTTCCCTCGGGCGGCCCCAGAATCGCCACACCCTCGCCGAGTGCAGCCGCAATCGCCTCTCCGCCCAGCTCCGCGCCCTCGCCCACCAGTACGCAAGGCGGCCGGATTCTCGCGCAGAGCGCCTCGGGGGTGTAGACGCCCTCGGGCACGACGGCCTCTTGCGAGGCACCCGCATAGGCGGCTGCGTAGAATTCTCCGCGGCGGGCGTCGAGCATCGGGACGACGAGCTGATCCGTCGGGCCCGCCGCGCGCGCCAGTGCGGCCAGCGTCGAAACAGGAGCCACCGGAAGGCCGCTTTCGAACGCGAGCCCCTTGAGGGTCGAGATCCCGACGCGAAGGCTCGTGAAAGAGCCTGGGCCGATCGAAATCGCGAACGCTTCGAGTTCGCCGAGCGCCACGCCCGCGCTGCCGAGCAGGCGATCCACGGCGGGAAGCAGCATCTGGGCAGCGGGTCCGGCGGGTGCCAACACCTCGTCGACGAGCTCTTCCCCGCGCAGCAGCGCGACACTCAAGGCCGTTGTCGCGGTTTCCAGCGCGAGCACGAGCTCGGGCGAGCGGGGATCCGCTAAGGGATTCCGGTCAGCCAATCGACGACTCGCGACCAGTTGCGGGAGATGTCGTTCCAGAACGCGAAGCCCATGATCAAGATGAGCATCGTGAAACCAATCTGCTGGACGAATTCGCGCGTCCGCAGCGAAAGACGCTTGTTTCGAACACCCTCGATGATGAACACGACCGCTTGCCCACCGTCGAGGAGCGGAATCGGCAGCAGATTCAAGATGCCGAGGTTGATGCTGATCAAGACGAGCGTCTGGAGATAGTCCATCCAACCGCGCTCGAGCGCCTTGCCGGCGATTTCCGCGATGCCGATGGGTCCGGAGATTTGGTTGCGGGGAACTTCGCCGGTAATGAGCTTGCCGAGACCGCGCATGAAGAGCTGCGTGATCTCGATGGTAATACCGGCCGCACGCGGCACCGAGACCAACGGATTCAAGACCTGCTCGAAACCGATGCCGCCGGGTACCGCGAGCATGTTGGTGCCGATGACTCCAATTCGGTATCGCGGCACTTCCAATCCAAAGCCGGTCAGATCCGTTTGAATGAGTGCGGGCGTCACGTCGAATTCGAGCGCTTCTCCATCGCGCAGAACAGTCAGTGCGAGCCTACCGCCGCCGCCCCCGCGGACCATGTCGGCGAACGTCTCGAAGCTGTGCAGGGCCGCGCCATTGACGCGCTGAATCAGATCTCCAGTTTGAATGCCGACCCCCGCGGCCGGAGAATCTTCGGTCACCCCTGCGACGAGTACATCCGCGCGGATGACGCCAAGGCTCTCAAGGTCTCCTAGAGCGGGAATCTGAAGCGTCACTTCTTCGGGGGTCTCGCGCCCGCGGGTGAGCGCGATCGAAACCTCTCCGCTGCGACCGGCCGCCGCGTAGGCATTCGCAAACCCGTACCAATCTTCGACCGGTTCTCCTGCGACGTCGGTGATCCGATCCCCGGTGCGCAAACCCGCGAGATAGGCGGGCCGTGCGCTGTCCGCCAGCGCAATCATCGCCAGTGGACGACGGTGAGAGAATCCCACCCAGCCCACCGCGATGAGATCTCCGAAAGGATCGGAGCGCTGACGCGATTCGATCGAGACGCGCGTGGTCGCCTGCACACCATCGCGCTCGTACTGGACTTCTAGTTCACCGCTCGTCTGCTCAGAGAGTGCGTCCGCGATCTGTCTCCACCACTGCACGGGCGTGCCGTCGATTGCCGTCACGCGATCGTTCAGCCGCAACCCCGCTGCGGCGGCGGGCGAGCCAAACTCGATTTCTCCGATCTTAGAATCCGCTTGTGGAAAACCCACCGCGAGCGTTCCCGTGTAGATCACCACGGGCAGCAACAGGTTCATCGCCGGGCCTGCGAAGATCACGATCAGTTTCTGCCAAAGCGGTTTCGCTTCGAGCGTCTCGTCTGGATGGGCGGCGAGTTCGGGGAGCGCCTCTTGATCGGGCGTCTCGCCTAGCATCTTCACGTAGCCGCCCAGCGGGATCCAGCAAACCACGTACTCAGTGTGGCCGCGAACCCAGCGCATCCGGAAACGTCCAAAACCCACCGGAGAGCCGAAGCCGAGAGAAAATTTCAACACGCGAATCCCGCAAGCCTTCGCGGCCAGAAAATGACCCAACTCGTGGACGAAGATCAGCACGCCGAGCATCGCCACGAAGGCGAACGCGTAATTCGATACCTGATAGATGCCGTCGAGGAAACTCAAGCGGGTCCGCCGTAGCTACTCGAGATCCACTCCCGCGCGCAGGCTCGCGCCCAGTCGTCGGCCTCCATCACATCTGCGAGGTCGCGTAGCGGCCCCGACTCGCCACGGCCAACATGGGAGTTGAGCACAGCGCCGTTGGTAGCCGCGATGTCGGGGAAGCGAATGCGCCCATCGAGAAACGCCGCGACCGCAATTTCGTTGGCGGCATTGATGACTGCGGGCGCAGCCTCGTTGGCGCGCAGCGCCTCGAAGGCGAGTTCGAGGCACGGAAAGCGCTTGCGATCCGGAGTCTCGAAGTCCATCCGCCCGAGCGCGGGAAGATCGAGCAACGGCAGATCGAGTTCGAGCCGCTCCGGGTAAGCGAGCGCAACCGCAATCGGAACCCGCATGTCGGGCAGGCCGAGCTGCGCGAGTACCGACGTATCCACAAACTCGACGAGAGAGTGAATGATCGACTGCGGGTGGACGACGACGTCCACCCGCTCCGGCGGAATGTCGAACAACCAGCGCGCCTCGATCACCTCGAGGCCCTTGTTCATCAGCGTCGCCGAATCAATTGTGATCTTCGGCCCCATCTTCCAGTTCGGGTGGTTGAGGGCCTGCTCGATGGTGGCATCGGCGATCTGCTCGGTCGTCCAGGTGCGAAACGGCCCACCCGACGCCGTCAGGATCAAACGTGCGACGTCTTCCAGCCGCTGGCCGCAGAGCGCCTGGAAGATTGCGCTGTGTTCACTATCGACGGGCAGCAGCGCCACGCTGTGCGCCTTGACCTCGCGCAGCACGAGTGCGCCCGCCATCACCATCACTTCTTTGTTCGCGAGCGCGATGTCTCGACCGGCCCGGATCGCCGCGAGGGTCGGCGTCAGACCCACCGCACCCACCAATCCGGAGACCACGAGATCCGAGGGATACTCGGCGACCGCCTTCAACCCCTCGTTGCCAACGAGCACTTCGACCTGCAGCGAACCGAGTCGTTCACGCAGCTCGGCAGCCCCTTTCTCGTCCGCAACCGACACGAGCTCGGGCCGGAAGCGCTGAATCTGATCGGCCAGCTTTTCGATGTTGCGCCCGGCCCCGAGCGCAACCACTTCGAAGCGCGAGGGTGCGGCCGCAGCGACAGCCAGGGTCTGCTCGCCAATCGACCCGGTGCTACCGAGCAGCGAGAGTTTCTTGCTGGGAAGCGACTCAGCAACTCCCATCTGTCGCTCCGCGAACCTGTTCACTCGTGAGGCCGAAACGCCGCTCGCGATTTTGGTAATCGCGAACCGCATCGATCAAGTCGCGCTCGCCGAAATCCGGCCACATCACATCCGTGTGGTAGATCTCCGTGTAGGCGATCTGCCAGAGCAGAAAGTTGGAAACCCTCAGCTCGGCGCCCGTTCGAATCAGCAGGTCGGGATCGGGTATCTCCGGATCGTAGAGGTAGGCGGCGAATGTCTTCTCGTCGATTGTTTCGGGGTCGATCTTTCCCAGCTCCGCATCACGCACCAGTTTTCGAGTCGCATCGACGATCTCCGATCGCCCTCCATAGGAGAGCGCGAAGACCAGTGTCATATTCGAGTTGTTACGGGTTCGCTCGATCGCATCGTCAACCTGCTTGCGGAGCCGAGCGGGCAACCGATCCGGCCGGCCGATGGAGCGCAGCTGGATGCCCTTCTCCATCACTTCGTTGATTTCGAGTTCCAGATAGCGCTCGAGCAGTCCCATCAGCGAAGCCACTTCCAACTTGGGGCGATTCCAGTTTTCGAGTGAGAACGCATAGAGGGTGAGCCAGCGAATACCGAGGTCGCTCGCGCTGCGAATCACCGCACGCAACGCATCCAGGCCCTTCTTGTGGCCCTCGTTTCGGGAGATCCCGCGCGCCTGTGCCCAACGCCCATTGCCATCCATGATGATGGCAACGTGTCTGGGAATCCGATCATTGATCAACGAGGATTCGATCATCATCAAACCTGAAGGATGTCTTCTTCCTTCTGCGACGCGACGGTGTCGATTTTCTTCACCATGGCGTCCGTCAGTGCTTGAATTTTCTTCTCTGCTCGATGCTTATCGTCCTTCGGAAGCGAATCTTCCGATTCGAGACTCTTGAGCGCCGAGAGCGATTCGCGACGCGAATCGCGGATTCCAACCTTGTGATCCTCGGCTGCCCGGTGCACCTGCTTGACGAGTTCCTTGCGCCGCTCCTCGGTGAGCGGAGGCACGGGCACGCGCACGACCTTGCCGTCGTTGGAGGGGGATAGGCCGAGGTCGGCCTTCATGATGGCCTTCTCGATATCGCCGATGGCGCCCTGGTCGTAGGGCGAAACGACGATCAAGCGAGGATCGGGCGTGGTGAGGTTTGCGAGTTGATTCAGCGGGGTCGGTGTCCCGTAGTATTCGGCCTGAATTCCGTTGAGCAATGCGACGTTCGCGCGGCCGGTGCGGATCTTCTGGAGTTCGGCCTTGAGACTTCGGATCGACTTCTCCATGCCCTCGCGGGCTTCGTCTTGGATCGAATCTACGTCAGTGTCTGCCATGCTGAATGATTCCTCTCACGTCCGGCCCGAAGTCTCGCAGGCACGCTCACTCGAATCGCAGGGGTTCGCGCTCCCCTAATCCTCGACCCGCGTACCCACCGCCTCTCCGGCGGCGAGCTTACGGAGGTTCCCGATCACTTCCATGTCGAACACCACGACAGGCATGTGATTCTCTCGACATAGCGCGAGCGCGGTCTGATCCATCACCCGGAGATTCTTGATGAGCGCTTCTTCATAGGTAAGTCGCGCGTAGCGCTTGGCGTTGGGATGGGTCTTTGGGTCTGCGTCGTAGACCCCATCGACACCTTGTTTCGCCATCAAGACGATTTCGGCCTGAATCTCCGCTGCGCGCAGCACAGCGGCGGTATCCGTGGTGAAGTAGGGGTTGCCGGTTCCGCCCGCGAAGACGACCACCCTTCCCTTTTCGAGATGCCGGATCGCACGACGGCGGATGTAGCCCTCGGCAACGGTCTTGACCTCGATCGCGGATTGCACCCGGGTGTCGAGGCCTTCCTTTTCGAGCGCGTCCTGCAGCGCCAACGCGTTGATGATGCTGGCCATCATCCCCATGTAGTCGGCGATCGCCCGGTCCATCCCTTCGTCGGCTGCGGAGATGCCCCGGATGATGTTCCCACCACCCACGACCACACAGATCTGGACACCGAGTTCGTGCACCTCGCGAATCTCGGTCGCGGTCTGCGCGATGATGGTCGGGTTGATGCCAAAACCCTTCTCCCCGGCGAGCTGGCCGCCGGAAAGTTTGATGAGCAACCTTCGATAGGCGGCCTTCACGCCTCCCCCACTTCTCCTTCGCCGAGCTTGTAGCGCTGGTATCCGTTCACGGCCGCCTCGGCACCCGCCTTGGCTCCGACTTCGCGCAACAGGTCGCCGATCGTGCGATCCGGATCCTTGACGAACGCCTGCTCGACGAGGCAAATCTCTGAAAGGTACTTGTTGATTCGACCCTCGACGATCTTCTCCACCACCGCTTCGGGTTTGCCGCTCTGGACGGCCTGATTGCGAAAGATCGTACGCTCCGAATCGAGGAGCGCGGAATCGATACCCGACCGGTCCACCGCGATGGGGCTCGGGTCGGCGGCGGCCACGTGCATGGCAAGATCCTTGGCGAGGGCTTCGAGTTCAGTGCCCGACCCCTCCGTAGCGAGCGTGACGACGACGCCGAGATTACCGCCCGCGTGAACGTATCCGCCCGCGATGCCGGAAGCTCCTGCGTCGAGGCGTGTCACGCGCTTGACGACGATGTTCTCACCCAATCGGCTGATCGCGGCACTCACCTTGTCGGCCACGGTCTCTCCGTCAATCGACGCCTTCAGGAGTGAATCCGGGCTGTCGATGCCCGGGTCATTCGCAACCCTTGCTGCGAGTTCGTTCCCGAAATCGACGAACATGTCCGTGCGCGCGACAAAATCCGTCTCGCAACCCACTTCGACCATCGCTGCGACCGAGCCGTTGATCGAAATCGAAACGGCTCCCTCGCTGGTCGCTCTACCATCGCGCTTGCCCGCTTTGGCGAGTCCGCGCTCGCGCAGCAATTCGACGGCCTTTTCGACGTCGCCGTCGGCATCGCCAAGTGCTCGCTTGCAATCCATCATGCCCGCGCCGGTCTTGTCGCGCAGATCCTTGACCGACTTTGCTGAAATCTCACCCACCGAACGTCTCCCTGTTTTCTGCCTGCTCGGATTACCGAAACCCGTTCGATCCGCACGCGGTTCGGATCCCGTTCGTTCTCCGTCGCTGGCTGTCGGACCCTGTCGTTTTCTGCCGCTTCTCGTCGTGCCCTGGCTTCCTGTCGGACTCGGTCGGGCCCGGTTGGACCCCACCACCCCGAAATCGGTGCGCGTCAGGTTCCCTCAGGGGTTTGTGTCTTCGCAGCAGCCTCGGCCTTCTCCGGCTCGGGCGCGGACTCGGCCTTCTTCGGCTCGACCTTCCTGGGCTCGGCCTTCTTGGGCTCGATCGCGGGTGCGATCGCGGGTGCGGGTGCGGGTGCGGGTGCGATCGCGGGTGCGGGTGCGGTCGCGGGTGCGGGTGCTTTCGCAGGCACGGTTTCGCGTGCCGCCATTCGCTTCTCGGCGGCCTGCTCCGCAGATCGACCGCGCCGCGGCGTTTGCTTGATTTCGACCACCACACGGCCCGGTCGCGCCCCACCCTTCTCGCCACCCTTGCCCGCGCCCTTGGCCTTGGCGCGCTCGGCCTCCTCACTCTGGATGCGATCGTTGTGGATCGCGTCGCCCTCCAGGCAGGCATTCGCCATCTTGGAGCAGTAGAGGTTGATTGCGCGAATCGAATCGTCGTTGCCCGGAATCACGTGGTCGATATCCAACGGATCGCAGTTCGAATCGACCACGGCAATGATTGGAATCGAGAGGCGACGCGCCTCCTTGACCGCAATCGATTCGCAATTCACGTCAATGATGAACAGCGCCTGTGGGAGGCGGGTCATTTCCCGAAGCCCGTCGAGGGACTTCCGGTATTTCTCCACCTGCCGATTCATCCGGGAGAGATCCTTCTTTGAAAGCTCCACCGTTTTCTCTTCGTCTGCGAGAACTTCGAGCATGTCGTTGAAGCGCTCGATCGATTTCTTGACGGTCTTGAAGTTGGTCAACATTCCGCCGAGCCAGCGGTTATTGACGAAGTACTGATTGGCACGCTCGGCCTCGAGCTTGATCGGTGCCTGAGCCTGTCGCTTGGTGCCGACGAACAACACCTTGCCGCCATCCGCGACGATCTCGCGAATCAAATCGAGGCATTGCCGGAGTCGCGGCAGCGTCTGGTCGAGGTCGATGATGTGGACACCGTTGCGCGTCCCGAAGAGGTAACTCTTCATTCGAGGGTTCCAACGCTGGGTTTGATGGCCGAAGTGGACTCCGGCCTCCATCAAATCGCGCATCGTGAATTGTGTGTCACCGGCCATCACCGCAGCGGCGCCGGACATCTCGGCACTTTCTGCGCTGGTCTCTGTGGAGGGTGTGGCGGTGGCGGTTCCGGCTTCTGCGGAAGCCGGCGGCTCAGCCGTCAAATCGGCCATAGTTGTGCTCCTTCGCGGTTGTGCGTCCGCTCCGGCCCGTCGATCCCCAACCGCTGACTTCGGGCGAAATTCCGTCCGCGAATGTCAGGGCACCGCAGGGGCGGCCTGGAACGTGTGATTTGTCCAAGGGTTAGCAGAGTCCGCGGACTCCGGCTATCCGGCGGCAAGCGGCTCGCCAGCCGTCAGCCACCAGCCGCCTCCGACCTACCGAAAGCCGCCGTCAAGTCGTGTATTCCGCGTTGATCTTCACGTAGTCGTAGCCGAGATCGCAGGTCCAGACCTGCGCGGCTGCCCGGCCGGCACCGAGGTCGATGGCCACCTCCACCTCGGGGGCCTGGAGCTTCCGGGCGGCCCTCCTGCGCGCTGCGAGTCCCGCAGATGCGCCCGCCCGAAAGACGGTCACCCCGCCGAGCCGCACCTCCGCGCGTTCGAGCGTCAACCGAACCTTGGCGGCGCCAACGGTTTGTAGGATCCGGCCCCAATTGGCGTCGCCGCCGAAGATCGCGGTCTTTACGAGCGTCGAGTTCGCGATTCGGCGCGCCGCCCGCTCCGCGTCGGCCGCACTTGCGGCTCCCTCGACGCGGACCGTCACGAGCTTCGTGGCACCCTCGCCATCTCGCGCGATGTCGCGGGTGAGCGAGATGGCAACTTTCTCAACAGCCGCCGCGAACGCCGCGGCGCCTCGGCTGCGCGGACCCCGCAATTCCCGATGGTTCGCGACCCCATTGGCGAACAGGAGCACCATGTCACTCGTCGACGTCTCTCCATCGACGCTCAGACGATTGAAACTCGCGTTCGTCGCGTCGCGCAATACGCGGTCCAGAAAAGGAGCCGCAACCGCCGCGTCCGTCATGAGGAACGCGAGCATCGTCGCCATATCCGGTTCGATCATCCCCGAACCCTTGGCGATTCCAGCCACCGTCACCCGATGACCATCGATATTCGCGGTCGCCACGGCGGTCTTCGCAAAAGTGTCGGTGGTACAGACGGCTTCGGCCGCGTCCGCGAGGCCGCCTTGCCCCAAGGCCTCGGCAGCGGCGCGAATGCCCCGCCGAATGCGTGGCATCGGTAGACGCGCACCGATGACGCCCGTCGACGCAACGAGCACCTGCTTGGCGGTGACACCAAGCGCGGCTGCTGCGCGCTGCGCCATCTCGCTCGCATCGCGCCGACCCTGCTCGCCCATCGCGACGTTCGCGACTCCACTGTTGATGACCACGGCACGCGCACTGCCATCTCGAACATGATCGCGCGAAAGCGCGACCGGAGCACCGATGACCGTCGACTGGGTAAACACACCGGCCACGTGAGCCTGCACGTCGCTTGCGATCAGGGCGAGATCGAGTCCCGATTTTTTGACCCCGCAGTGGACTCCTGCGGCCTTGAAGCCCGGTACGTGAATCGGGTTGGCGGACTTCACGTCGCGACGCGCAATCAAAGTGCTCCGCAACACTTCTTGTACTTGCGGCCCGAGCCGCAAGTACAGGGATCGTTGCGCCCGATCTTGCCCCCCTTCGGAGCAGCGCCGCGCCGTCCACTCGCCGGAGCTGGCGCTCGCGATCCCGGCCCGGAACCCGAAGCTTCCGGCGGTGCCGAATCCGTTCCGGGCATCGAACGCCCGGGGGCCTGCGGCAAGGGCTCGGGGAGTGCGAACTTGAAGATGACGTCGGTCGCCTGCATATCGATGCGCTGGTTCATCTCTTCGAACAACGCGTAGCCCTCGCGCTGATACTCGAGCTTCGGGTCGCGCTGTCCGTAACCGCGCAGGCTCACCCCGTCCCGCAATCCGTCCATCGTGTGGAGGTGATCTTTCCACTGTGCGTCGAGGATCTGCAACAGGATGTCCTGTTCGATTTTTTGGAACACCGGATAGCCGATCGCCGCGTGCTCTTCGGCAAGCTCGGCGCACGACTTCCGCTTCGCTTCGATGAACCCGGATACGCGATCGAAGATGCCGCGTCCGAGCGCATCGCGGTCCGTCACGGGATGGCCATCGGCGACAAACGGTTCCGCGGTCGCGTACATCGAAACTCCGAAGTGCGCCTCGACGGACGCCGCCAACGCAACCAGGTCTTCGGTCTCGGGCTCGCCCTTCTCCGGAAAATGGTCGTCGAGAACCGCCACGAGCACACCCTCGGCCATTTCGAGCACTTCGTCGTGAACGTCGTGATTCGCGAGCAACTCCCGACGCCGGCTGTAGAACGCCCGACGCTGCTTGTTCATGACGTCGTCGTAATCGAGAAGGTGCTTGCGGGTATCGAAGTTGCGCGCTTCGACCTTGGTTTGCGCGTTTTCGATCACACGCGTGAGCAGCTTGTTCTCGATCGCTTCTCCGTCTTCGACACCGACTCGATCCCACCACTGAGCGACACGCTCCGATTCGAAGATTCGAAGTAGATCGTCTTCGAGCGAGAGAAAGAACTGACTCGAGCCCGGGTCTCCCTGGCGGCCTGCGCGGCCGCGCAGCTGGTTGTCGATACGACGGCTCTCGTGGCGCTCGGTTCCCATGATGTGAAGGCCGCCCGCGGAGACGACCTGATCGCGTTCCTTGAGACACTGCTTCTCGTAGGTTTGCAACCACTGCGGGTATTCGGGGTGTTCTTTGTCGTGCCCGCATTTGGCGAGTGCGAGAAATTCGGCATTCCCGCCGAGGACAATGTCGGTGCCGCGACCCGCCATATTGGTGGAGATCGTGACCGCCTCGAATCGTCCCGCCTGGGCGACGATTTCGGCCTCGCGTTCGTGTTGCTTCGCATTGAGCACGTTGTGCGGCACACCCCGCTTCGCGAGTTTCTTCGCGAGCATCTCCGACGTTTCGATCGAGATCGTTCCGACGAGAATCGGCTGACCGGTTTCGTTGCGCTCGATGATGTCTTCGATGACCGCGTCGAACTTCTCGCGCTTCGTCTTGAAGACCACATCCTGTTGGTCGATCCGGATCATTGGCCGGTTGGTCGGAATCACCGTGACGTTGAGCTTGTAGATGTTGGCAAACTCGGGCGCCTCGGTATCGGCGGTACCCGTCATGCCGCCGACCTTTTCGTACATGCGGAAGAAGTTCTGGAATGTCACGGATGCGAGCGTCTGGTTCTCACTCTGGACCGTGATGCCTTCCTTGGATTCGACGGCCTGGTGGAGGCCGTCCGACCAGCGGCGACCCGGCATCAAGCGCCCGGTGAACTCGTCCACGATGATCACTTCTTTCTTGCCGCTCTCGCCGATCTTCACCACGTAGTCGACGTCGAGCTTCTTCAGCGAGTGGGCTGCCAGGGCCTGATTGACGGCGTGCAGAACGGGGACCATTTGCGGGTCGTAGAGATTCTCGACACCGAGCATCTTCTCGACCTTGTGAACGCCCACCTCCGTAAGGGTCGTGCTATGCGACTTCTCGTCGATCCAATAATCGCCCGTCTCCTCTACCGCCTTGCTGACCTCGCCCTTCGATCCCACGGTCAGCCGGGGAATGATTTTGTTCACCACGCCGTAGATGTTGACGTTCTGCTCCGAACGCCCGGAGATGATGAGCGGTGTACGCGCTTCGTCGATCAAGATCGAGTCGACTTCGTCGACGATCGCGTAGGCGAGATCGCGCTGGACGCAGTGCTCGAGCGAAATCTTCATGTTGTCACGCAGATAATCGAAGCCGAGCTCGTTGTTGGTCACGTAGGTAATGTCGCTGCCGTAGGCTTCCTGTCGCTGTGCGTCATCGAGGTTGTGGACGATCACACCGACCGACATCCCCAGAAAGCGGTGCACCTCGCCCATCCAGGCCGCGTCGCGCTGTGCGAGGTAGTCGTTGACGGTCACGATGTGAATGCCGCGCCCGGTGAGCGCGTTCAAATACGCGGGGAGCGTCGAGACGAGCGTCTTGCCCTCGCCGGTCTTCATCTCCGCAATCGAGCCTCTGTGGAGCACGATGCCGCCCACCAACTGCATGTCGTAGTGGCGTTGACCGAGGGTCCGCTTGGCGGCTTCGCGAACCGTGGCGAACGCCTCGGGCAAGAGATCGTCGAGGGACTCACCTTTTTCGAGGCGCTCTTTGAACTCGTCCGTGCGCGCGCGAAGGGCCGCATCGCCTAGCTTGGCGATTTCCGGCTCGAGCCGATTGATCTGCTCGACGATGGGTTCGACCTTCTTGATCAGCCGGTCGTTTGCGCTGCCGAATATTTTCTTGGCGATGCCGAGCATGAGACGCGCTATCTCCCGGGGGGCGGGTGGTGCGGAATCAGTGTACGAAAGCACCGTCCGCGAGCCAATGAAGGTCTCCACCCCTCCGGTCGGGTCAAGGGGTTGGACCCCTCAAATTCGATTCCCTGGGTGGGTTGCCAGAGCCCAGCCGGCCGGCTCGAGCTCTGAGCGGGCCGCTCGCGCATGTTAACAACCCTCGGAATTCAATTGGCGCTGCTAGTCGAAGATGTAGTCGAGGGGGTTGACGGCTTTGCCCTTTACCTCGACCACGTAGTGCAGGTGGGGGCCCGTGCTGCGACCGGTATTGCCCAGAGCCGCGATTCGCTGACCGCGTTGGACGATTTCGCCGGTCTTCACGTAGAGGTCGTCGCCGTGACCGTACTGGGTACGAATCCCGTATCCGTGGTCGATGATGATGCTCTTGCCGAGCGGTCCGCGATTGCCCGCGAACACGACCTTGCCCTGAGCGGGTGCGTAGACGTCCGTCCCGCGCTCCCCCGCAATGTCGATGCCGGCGTGAAATTGCTTCTGGTTCGTGAAGGGAGAGATACGCGAACCGAATCTCGAGGTCAGCCAGCCCTTGGTGGGCCAGATGGCGGGTGTTGCGGCGAGGTGCGCACGCTTGCTCTCGAGCTGACCGGCGACCTCCGCGAGCGTGCGCTCCTGCAATATGGCGATCTTGCTGAGCTGCTCGACACCGCGCTGAAGTGCCGCCATCGATGGCATGTCAGAGTCGACGTCGAGCTGCGCTTGCGGCTCGGAAGGCACTTCCGACCGCGGAGCCCCGGTCGGCGCAGAAACGCCGGAGCCATCTAGTGCCGCCTTCGTTTCGGGCGAATCGACACCGACCTCGACCACCTCTTCGCCACCTGTCGCCGCAGAGCCGGGCAGGTTCGCGATGATGCGCACCTTGCGCTCGAATTCGCCGATGTTGGCGAGCGTCGAGCGAACGTCGTTGAGCGTCGAATCGAAGTCTTCGATTTGAACCCGCTGATCGGCAACCTCGATGCGCAGCTGGTCGAGTTCAGAGTAAGCAATCCGCACGCGAATGTAGTCGCCGAGGCACACCATCAGCAGCACGGCCGCCATACCCGCGCACCAGATCAGCCGTCGAACGAGGTCCTTGCGGATCTCGAAACGCCGAACGGGCGCAGTTTCCTCCGCCACCACAATTATGGAATAACGATCCATTCCTCCCCTCTTGCCTCTTCCATTCACCCAGCCGTGTTCAAATCACGCTGGGACTAGTTGTGTTCAACGCAAGCTCGGCAGTGTCACCTTCAGGAGCAATTTGCCGAGCTGAATTTCGTCCCCACTGTTGAGCGCTGCCCTCGGCTCCCTTTTGCCGTTGACGGACGTTCCGTTGGTGCTGCCGAGGTCCTCCACGAAGAACGCCTCGCCATCGAAGCCGATGGCCGCGTGAGCCCTCGAAATCGTCGGCTCCGTGATCAAGAGGTCCGCACTGCGCCCCCGCCCGATCACCATCCAATCGCGGTCCACCGGAAGTTCGAGCCCCTCGAAAAATCCCCGCATGACCCGGACCGAAGCCCCCGAAGGAACCGGTCTGGCGAGTTCTCGTTGCTCCAACACCTCGGCGACTCCGCCTTTCTCAATATCGGCCCGACCTCGGCCCGATTGGGTGACCGGGAACACAGTGGGACCTGTGGGTCCAGTTCCCCACCACTCTGATCGGAGGATTTCGGGGTTTGCTTGACCCCACTGCGGATTTTCGACCCCCGCGGGGATACCGCGGACGCGATCGGGCGAGCCGCATTACGCGAGCGGGGCTTCGAGAAGCCGATTGAGGGGGTTGGCGGCTGTTTGGCGGCTGGCTAGAGCGAGGAACTCGCTCGAATCAGTTCGCGGGCGTGGCGCCGAGTGGATTCCCCGACCTCTTCGCCACCGGCCATTCGCGCGATTTCCTCGACGCGCTCGGCGCCCTCCACACGCAGCAGACGCACCGACGGGCGGCCATCCACCTCGCACTTCTCCACCCGGAAATGGGCGCTCGCGTAGGCGGCGATTTGCGGAAGGTGGGTGATACAGAGAACCTGATGCGTGCCGGCGAGTTCAGCCAGGCAGCGTCCCACGCGGTCGGCGGTGCGACCGCCGATCCCGGCGTCGACTTCGTCGAAAACCAGCACCATCCCCGCGTCGGCCTCTCGGACCGCGGATTTGATCGCGAGGAAGATGCGCGAGAGTTCACCGCCCGACGCCACCCGACGCAGCGGGAGCAGCTCTCCGCTCGCGCTGGCTGAAAACCGGAATTCCGGCGTCTCGCACCCCCCCGGTCCGCAGGGCGCTCGGTCGGGTGCGACGACCGGCTCCAATGCGACCTCGAAGCGCGCCTGGGGCATCGCCAATTCCCGCAGCGCGGTTTCGACCGAACCCCCGAGCCGCTTGCCGGCCTTGCGGCGGCCCTTCGACAGCCGCGCCGCGTCGGCTGCGAGCTTCTCCACCTGCTGCACGCGCAACGCGTCGATCGCCTGCGCGCGCTCGCTCGCGCCCTCGAGTTGCTCGAGCTCAGCGGCGGCGTCGCTTCGAAAGCGGAGAATCGCTTCGATCGGCCCCCCGTATTTTCGCTGCAGGGATTCAATCTGGGCGAGCCGTTCGTCGAGAGCCGCGAGCTGCGCGGGGTTCGCTTCGATGCCCGCCGTGTAGCGTTCGAGTTCCGTCGCGGTGTCGCGCAGTTCTTCCCGAGTCGCTCGCAACTGCGCGAGAAGCGGCGTGAGTTGGGCGTCGAGGGTCTCGATGCCCTCCAAATGCCGAACCGCGTCGGAGACGAGGTCTGCGGTATTGGAGGCCTCGAAACCGCCGAGGTCTCCCGCCAGGAGCGTCAGCGCTGCGGCGGTTCCCTCGCGCAGGCGCTCGGAGTGCGCGAGGCGCGAACGATCGGCGCGCAGCGCTTCGACTTCATCGACGTCGAGTTGTGCATCGTCGATTTCGCCGACCTGGAAGGACAGGAAATCCCGCCGCCTCTCGCGTTCCATCTCCGCCGCGCGAAGTTCGGCGAGTTCTTCGTCGAGCGCGCGCAGCTTCGCGTGCCCCTCGGCGACGGCACTCCGCAGCGGCAAGAGCCCCGCGGCGGTATCGAGCAGACGACCGTGGAACTCTGTCCGTAGCAGCGACTGCGAATCGTGCTGACTCGAGATTTCGATGCGCCCGGAAAACAGTTCCGCGAGCACGGTGGCCGGAATGAGCTGCCCAGCCACTCTCGCGCGACTGCGGCCACCGCGCTGAACGCTGCGCTGGACGACGAGTTCATGTTCGTCTGCGACGAGGCCGAGCGCCTCCAGGCTCGACTCGAGCTCCGGCAGATGACGGGTGCGGAAGACCGCCTCGACGACCGCCTCTTCGCAGCCTTCGCGAACCACCTGAGGAGACGCCCGCGAACCCGCCAACAGCGACAGCGCACCCAATACGATCGACTTCCCGGCGCCGGTTTCTCCGGTGAGCACGTTGAGGCCCGGATCGAACTCGATCTCCTCGCTCTCGACGATTGCGAGATTCTCAATCCGCAGTGTCTCAATCAACGCTCACCCCAGCGCAATTTGTTCCGCATCACCTCGAAGCGATTTCGATCCGCGGGAACGAGCATCTGCAACGGTCGATTGGACGCACACACGCTGATTCGGTCGTCTTCCCGGAGTTCACAGCCCACTTGGCCGTCAACGGTCAGGTGCACCTCACCCCCGCGCGTATCGAGCACCTTGATGACCACCTCACACGCTTCGGGCAGCACGATCGGTCGCTGGGTCAGAGCGTGTGGACAGATCGGGGTCAATACGATCGCACTAATGCCAGGCAACAAGAGTGGCCCTCCTGCCGAGAGCGAATAGGCGGAGGAACCCGTCGGCGTCGCGGCGATCAACCCGTCACCGTGGTAGGTGGTGACCTCGACGTCGTCCGCCCAGGCTTTCAGGTCGACCATCCGGGACAATGCGGTCCTGGCCATGACCGCGTCGTTGAGCGCGAGGTAACGGCCGATTTCACGGCCGTCGCGCTCCACCCATACATCGAGCCGCATGCGAGATTCGACCTGAAGACGACCCGCGAGCACGGATTCCAGGGTCGGGAAGAGTTCGTCGAGCGAAATTTCGGCCAGATAACCGAGTGTTCCGAGATTGACACCGAGCACGGGAACCAAGCGCTCACCAATCGCACGCGCCACCGAGAGCAGCGTGCCGTCGCCCCCGAGCACGACCATCAGATCGACTTTGCCGACGAGTTCGCTGCGCGGCATTCCGGGTAGGGCCGAAGCCTTCGCGGCTTCGGGCCCGAGCAGCAATTCGACGTGCCGGTCCGTCAACCACTTCGCGATCTCCTGCACCACCGATCCGAGGCGCGGCTGGTCGGACTTGAGTTCGATACCGATCGTCTGGATGGCCATGGGTTCTCTCTTGCGGGGCGCCCGGAAACTATCCCACGTTGCTAGCCTTCCCGCATGCCCCCCGACGAATCTCTGGACCTCTTTCCCCAAGAATCCCGCGGCTCGGGTAGCGCCACGATAGAGCCGCCCTCCCATGCGCCACTCGCCGAGCGCATGCGACCGCGGAGCCTCGACGAAGTGCTCGGCCAGGATCACCTGCTCGGTGACGGTGCCGCGCTGCGAGCCCTCGCGGACGCGAACACCCTCCCCTCGCTGATCCTCTGGGGACCCCCCGGCTGCGGCAAGACGACGCTCGCGCGGCTGCTCGCCGTCCATAACGGCGCCCATTTCGAGCCGCTCTCCGCCGTGATGGCCGGCGTCAAGGAAATTCGCGAAGTCGTGCAGCACGCACGCCGGATCGAGCAGCGCACCGTGCTCTTTCTCGACGAATTGCACCGTTTGAATCGCGCGCAGCAGGACTCGCTGCTGCCGCACGTGGAGAACGGCACGGTGACACTGATCGGCGCCACCACCGAGAACCCCTCGTTCGAGGTCATCGCACCTCTGCTCTCCCGCTGCCGGGTCTTCACCCTCTCGCGCCTGGACGACGCTGCGCTCGCAGAGCTCATTCGCCGCGCGGCATCGGACGAAGCCCGCGGACTCGGCAAACTCGGCGTCGCAGTGGAAGACGAAGCGTTGGCCGCGATCGCCCACGCCGCCGATGGCGATGCACGCCGCGCGCTCGGATTGCTGGAATCCGCCACGACAGTCCATCTCCGCAGCGACGAGAGCCGCTCGGCACTCTCGTTCAAAGCCATCCAAGAGGCCGCGGGCCGCCGCTTGCTGCTCCACGACCGGGATCGCGAGGAGCACTACAACGTCGTCTCCGCGCTGATCAAGAGCCTGCGCGCGAGCGATCCGGACGCGGCCCTCTACTACGCGGCGCGCATGCTCGACGCAGGAGAGGACCCCCTCTTCGTCGCACGGCGGCTGGTCATCTTCGCCTCCGAGGATGTCGGCAACGCGGACCCCCAGGCGTTGGGAATTGCGACTTCCGCGTATCTGGCCGTCGAGCGAATTGGCATGCCCGAGGGCCGCATCCCGCTCGGACAGGCGGTGACCTTTCTAGCCTGCGCGCCCAAGAGCAACGCTTCGTATCTCGGAATCAACCGCGCGATCGACGCGGTGCGCGAACATGGATCGCTCCCCATTCCGCTCCATCTACGCAATGCCCCCACCTCCCTGATGAAAGGGATGGGATATGGCCGCGATTACGTGTACCCGCACAATGAACCGGGACAGCTCGTGGCCGCGCGCAATTTGCCGGAAGCGCTCGGGCAGCCGACCTTCTACGAGCCCAACCGCGAGGGTGCCGAATCCGAAATCGCCCGCCGCCTGGCCGAATGGCGAGAACAGCGCAAGAACGAAAAACCGCCTGGTGGGAAAATCACATCGTGACGCCAATTCCAGCCGTCTGCGACTCACGTTTACTATAATCAGCGGCGCAGAAGGAACAAGACAGCTCGATCGAACACCTCGGAGATCGGATGCAGAAAATCAAGATCGCGATCGCGGGAATCGGGAACTGCACCAGCTCACTCGTGCAAGGCATCGAGTATTACCGCGATAAGTCACCCGAGGATGCGATCGGCCTGATGCATTGAGAGATCGGCGGCTGGCGACCGTTCGACATCGAGGTCGTCACGGCCTTCGACGTGGACGTTCGCAAGATCGGCAAGGACGTCGCGGAGGCGATCTTCCAGCTCCCGAATTGCGCCACCGTCTTTTGCAGCGACGTTCCCAAGACCGGCGTACAGGTGCGCATGGGGCGCATTCTCGACGGCATCGCGGAACACATGCGGGACCATCCCGAGGCGCGCACTTTCCTGCCGTCAGACGAGCCGGAGCCTACGCGGGAGGAAGTGGTGCTCGCTCTGCAACAGAGTGGCGCGGAAGTCTTCCTCAATTACTTACCCGTGGGTTCCGAGGACGCCTCGCGCTTCTACGCGGAATGCGCGCTGGAGGCGGGGGTCGCGCTGGTAAACTGCATTCCCGTCTTCATTGCGAGCGATCCGGAATTCGCGGCACGCTTCGAAGCGCGCGGCGTTCCGATTGTTGGCGATGACATCAAGGCGCAGCTCGGCGCAACGATTACCCACCGGATGCTCACGGATTTGTTTCGCCGGCGCGGCGTGAAGCTCGAACGAACCTATCAGCTCAACACCGGCGGCAACACCGACTTCCTCAACATGCTGAACCGAAGCCGCCTCGCCTCCAAGAAGATCTCGAAGACCGAAGCCGTGCAGTCGGTTTCTGCCGAGCGCATCGCGGACGATGACATTCACATTGGCCCGAGCGACTACGTGCCCTGGCAAAATGACAACAAGGTCTGCTTCCTGCGCATGGAGGGGAAGCTCTTCGGTGGCGTTCCGATGAACCTCGAGTTGCGGCTATCCGTGGACGACTCTCCGAACTCGGCGGCTTGCGCGATCGACGCGATCCGCTGCGCGAAACTCGCGATCCAACGCGGACAAGGCGGCGTCATCCAATCTGCTTCCACCTACTTGATGAAACACCCGCCCGAACAGTTTCCGGACACCGAGGCCTACGAGATGGTCGAAGCGTTCATCGCGGGCGAAGTGGACGCCTGAAACGAACGCGGTAGCGCGGCACAACATCGCTGGACTTCGAAACCTCAGCGTGTGCAGACCAGCCAGCCCTTCGCGTCGTCGCCGAGCAACGCACCCACCGCGACGCATCCGACCGAGGAGTCGCAAAGCACCGCGTCCGCGACTTCTCGAGCGAGCGCATACTCGGCCGCGGACTCCACCTTGTTGATCAAGACTGCCACGCGCCCCGCGGAGGCGGCGTTCTTCATTCCACCTTCCGGCGAAGTCAGCAGCCTTGCAAGCGCAGAGGGGGTCAAGACGTCTGTCTCGGCAAGCCCCGTGATCGCACACACACGCTCGGGACGATGCGCGACCTCTGCAATCGGCTTCAAGAACGCGTCGATGCCAACAACCGGCACGAGCAGCGTGGTCCCGATGGGAATCACGGGCTCGTGGGACGCGGGCGCCTTGACGGGCAGCATCCGCGAACCGTCGGCTTCGACGATCACCCAGTCGACGCGCGGATGCGCGAGCATCTCGGCGGGAAACTCGGGCGCCACGCCCACCGCGCGCTCCCCCTCGACGCGACCGACCACCAACAAAGGCGATTCGAATGCGTCGAGTCGCGCCCGCCAGCCGGAATCTGCGAGCGTGCAGACTTCCGCCGCGCTGCTCATCTGATCGGAGAAGATTCGTGTCGTGGTCGTCATCACGCCGCGACCCGGGAGCCGCCCAGCGAGTTCGAACATCAGGCTGCTCTTGCCCCCGCCGCCGACGATCGCGACGAGATCTCCGCGGGAAGCGAGGCCAAGCGCCTCGACGATGCTTGCCACTCCGCTTTGCTCGTTCACCGACGACCCCGAAAGCAGAGATTGCCCGCGCGGACAGTCGCGTCGGCGAGTGCGAAACGGGCCTCTACCCTGGGCAGTAGTTAGCTCAAGCGGTGCGCGGGTGAAAAATTTCCACGCGATTGACCCAGCGCCGGTAGACGTTTGGCGGATAGAAGACCAGCCAGACCATCGCGACCGCGCTGAGTTCGAGAACTACGACCGCGAAACCCAGCGAATCGAGCCAGCGCTGAGTGGCTTCATAAATGAAGTACTGGGTGGCCGTCACACACTCCACCACGACCCAGAAGACTCCGACGATGCACCACAGCCCCATGCGGTTGCAGAGCAGCGCGTCGCCCTCGCCGAGCCAACGATGCTGCCGAAGCTTGGCGTAGTAGACAGATGCCTCCATCGTGATCCAGACCAGCGGAATTCCGCCCCCCACCCATTCCAACCACCAAAAGGGATTGGCGAGCGGATAATCGCCCCCGTAGTCGCCAACCCAGACCGAGCCCATTCCGCCGCACACGAGCAGCGCCGCCACGCCACCCACGAGCCACGTCGCAAGGGGGTCGGAGTCTCGAAATGCCTTCTTCACGAACAGCGCCAACACCGCTGAACCCACTTGCCAACTGATGCGCGACGCGTTGGCAAACGGCGCCATCACGAGCTCTTCGACGCCAAGCGCCTCGGGAACGACGTAGAGTGGATAACTCAAGCCCCAGAGCAGGAAGGTCGCGCCGAGCAGCCGCTCGGGAGCCGCCTGGGTTCGGAGGCTGCGGTGCAGGAGGCCGGCCGCGACGCTAAGGAACGCAAGCGCGATGACGCTTTCGCTCAAATAGTAGGCCGCGTCTTCCATTCGCCTCTCTCTTGAATCTTTCGCTCCAACCGGAGCAGTGCCGAATCGCGGAGGAACCCTCTCGAGGTATCGGGGCCGCCGATCACGCACTTGAGGCTCGAGGAGCCGACGTAGGCCGGGTTGAATCTCCGGCAAATCGTGCCGATCTGCGGCCAGCCCGCGAACCGTTTCCGTGCCACTATGGGACACTCGAATCTCGGGCAGGACACCGACATCGGGCGAATGGGCTGAACGCCCACGTCAGGCGAATCGCGAGGGGGAGTAAAAGTGCGCGTATCTCTGGAATCGAGGCGACCCGGATCGGGCCCGCAAAGCATCGCGTTGGTGTTGGCGGCCGCGTTGATCTTCTCCGGCTGCATGCTGGTCCGCGCCCGGAAAGATCAGCAGCAGTTCGCGGTGTTGGGACGCATCGATGGCAACGTTGAAACGGAGCACGCGAGCGAAAAACTCTTGATCGTCATCCTGTTCCCAGCCTCCGCGTTGGGTGCCTCCACGCTGGACGAACTCGAGATCGCCGATCACTTCGTCCGGGAACGCTCGGGTCGCTACACGTTTACCGTCAAACCCGGGAGCTACGTGCTCTACGCATTCGAAGACGTCAACGCAGACGGCAACTACGACCCCGACGAACCGCTGCTGGGCGGGTCCGAACGCAAACCGTTCGATGTGGCCGCGGGCCAGACACGGACATTCGACCTCGTGATTCCGACCCTGGGCCGAGCGGAGAAGCGCGTCGACGGGCCCATCGACATCGCTGGCATCCAGGCCCGATCCCTCCAAGGGCAGGCCTGGATGAGCATCGGACAGCTTCTCACGAAGGGAGCCGTCGCCGATCTATCGGACGAGAGGTTTGGACCCGCGAGCGGCCCACTCGGTCTCTGGGAACCGCTCAATGCCGTCATCCAGGTAGGGGGCGGGATCTTTTTCACCGAGCCCTACGACCCCAACCGAATTCCCGTTCTCTTCGTGCACGGGATCAGCGGCTATCCCCAAGAGTTCCGCGAGCTCATCGACTCGCTCGATCGCGACACCTACCAGGCCTGGTTCTTCTTCTATCCGTCGGGGATCCGGCTTCAAAAGACCGCGGAGTGGGGGGCAGAAACGATGCGCTCGCTTCAGATTCGTCTCGGATTCAACGAGTTCGCGGTGGTTGCGCATAGCATGGGTGGGCTCGTCGCTCGCTCCCTGATCCTCCAGCACGCGGACCTCAGTGAGCGTGACGACGCGTCGCTCTTGCTCACGATTTCCACTCCCTGGGGCGGCCAGCAGTCCGCAGAGGCGGGTGTGAAACGCTCGCCGGTGATCCTCCAATCCTGGATCGACATGGCGCCGAGCAGTGATTTCCTCAAGAACCTCTTCTGGCGCGAGGACGATCCCAACACACCCCGAACACTTTCCGACGAGACGGCCTTTCACATGCTCTGGGGCTACGGCGGCCCCGACAACAACACCGACGGTGTAGTGAGCATCGCAAGCCAGCAGCGCGCGGAAGCCCAGGCCGAGGCCAGCTCGAACCGAAGCTTCGCAGAAGACCACACCGGCATCCTCCGAAGTGACGACGTGAAGGCGCGCGTCAACGCGATGCTCGCGAAGCGCTTCGAGTAACACTCCAGCAGACGGCGAAATCGCGCTTACCGATTTTGATCTGGGCTACCGACCAGTGGAACCGACGCGGTCGAGCGGGGCGGACGGGACTCGAACCCGTCCGCGAAGCCCGCACCGGGCGGAGTTCAGTGGGGCAGCCCGCCGCTGGACACCTCATCCCACAGGATGGAGTTGGCCAAAGCTTCAGCGATGATGCGATTACCCGCGACGTTCGGATGCCAGACGTCGAGTGACAGCTCGTTCACGGGCTGTTCCTGCGCCTCGAAGCTGACGAGGAGGTCGACGACAGGGATTTCCGCCGCCTCGAGCACACGATCGATTTCGAGGTGTAGATCGCGGAGGTGATACCGCCGCCAGTCCC
>SMVA01278520.1_pt1 | contig 35174 bp, 37 predicted proteins | sample 2456451 | NCBI WGS metagenome assembly SMVA01 (sample SAMN11095933, study PRJNA526329) | marine sediment metagenome | biome: Marine sediment; feature: Surficial sediment; material: Deep marine sediment; isolation source: Hadal surficial sediment | place: Pacific Ocean | collected 2014-05 | depth... | reverse complement strand
TGAGCCGCCTCGACCACGACCAGCGGGTTCCAGAGGTACAACATCACTCGGCGCATCGGCAGTGCGGCCATTCGCAATAGCCCGACGATCACCACAGCCGCAGCGAGGTCGAAACCAACCATGACGGTCTGCAACGCCAGCGGTTCGGACGGCGCCACGCTGGCCGTTGCTACGAATGTCACCTGGGCCACGGGGAGGTAGGGAGACCCCAGCGACGGGTTGTTGGCGAGCTCACGTGCCGATATGTGCAGGGAGTCGAGCTCCGGCGCATCGAGTGCGTACGCATACGGGTTGACGCCTGCGGTAGCGACGTTTCCGTCCCACAGGTACCGATATACGTCGTCGCTGAGAGTTGGCGTCGTGATCAGAAGCAATAGCCGGAAGACGATCGGGATGACCCACAACCAAACCAGGGGCACCGGTCGACGCTCGTTCCACCAGAGGGCCAAAAGAAACCCGGCGAACGCGAGCAGGTACCACCCGATCGTCTGCGGGGTCAAGCTCTCTCCTAACGTGCCGCCGCTCGCATCGAGTCGGACAAATCCCCCATAGGCGGCCAAGCCGGCGGCCGCCGCAATCCAGAGACCCCATTGGGTTCGTGCACCTTCTGCCAGCGCACGTAGGCGAGACGATCGGTCCTTCCACGGCGGGGAACGGCCGAGCTTCGCCATGAGAAGATCCTGGTGTTGGGTCACTCTTACTGCTCACCCAACGCGGCGATCGACGTGATCAGACCAAGCACGGCGCCCCGGAGGGTATCTATCGAGAGCGCAAACCGCTTCAGCACGATCTCGTGAGTGACGGGTGCGATCTTGCCCTCGATACCAGCGTCATAGTCAGTGATCACAGCGATGTTCACATACTCCATGCCCAACTCACGGCTCAGGGAGACTTCGGGCATCTGTGTCATGTTGATCAGGTGAAAGCCTGATTCCGCGAACCATCTACTTTCTGCCCGTGTCGAGAATCGAGGGCCCTGGACCACAACGGTGGTCCCTTCGTCGTGGACAGACGCACCGGCGGCTCGGCAGGCGGCGATAGCCAACTCACGGTGGGGCTCCGAATACGGGTCGGCGAACGACATGTGGTTGACATCGGGGCCTTTGACGAAAGTAGACGCTCGGCCCCACGTCCGATCGACCAATTGATCGGGTACCACGAAATCCCCGGGCTCGAACTCAGGCACAAGAGATCCTGCGGCACACGGGCCGATGACATCCGTAACTCCAAGCTCCTTCATTGCCCACGCGTTTGCACGGTAGGGGATGGCGTGCGGCGGCAGCCGGTGGCCCTGCCCGTGTCGGGCAATGAACGCCACGTCGATGCCCTCCACGGCTCCGATCATGATGTGGTCCGAGGTTGGCCCGTAAGGTGTTTCCATATCCTCGGCGCGGGCGTCGTCTAGCAACTCATAGAAACCCGTGCCTCCATAGACGCCGATCATGCGCCTCCTCCACCAAGCTCTGCCCCCACCGTGAAGTTGTCCTGGTTGCGATGATAGAGCCTGGCCACGGTCGAAGCCGTGGAACCGTGGGCTATTCGAACCGGGTGGCGGTGTCGCTCGTGATCCCCGGGTCAGGCGATGGTGAACTCAACCAGAGGCGCCCCCTTGACCCACCGGGGAAGGATGTGTTCGGCCTTGGCCGGCTCGTTGCCCCAGCTCTCGGTGAGGATTCGGTACAGCACCTTCGCTCGTTGATCTTGGTTGGTGATCTCTTCCGCCTCGGCCGAGACGTCTGCGGTCAGGCCGCGCTTGAGATGGACCGTGAACTTGGGATTGACTTTCATGTTCGCCAGCCAGTCACGTCTGCGGCCGGGCTGACCCGTGATGTAGTAGCTCCCGTCCAGGTGATGGAAGTTGATCTCGATCCTGTGTTGCGTTCCGCTCCTCGCTCCGAGCGTCGTGATATCAATGACGCCGCCGCGGTCAAGAGCACTTTTGACTGCGATATCCACACGGCGTTGAACCGGGGCGAGCGTCCGCGTATTCCTCGACTGCCACGCCGGCCCTCTGAGTCAACGGAACCCGACTGGCCGACTACTCGAATGTGAATTCGAGAGGTTGGGTTTGGTTGGACGGTGATGGGATTCTTCGGATTCGCCCGCTAGCGGACCGTCGCCAGTCGTTACGTCCGCGGGGAGGTCCTCAACCCCGACGACCGGCCCCGAGTGTGCTGTCGAGATTATCGCTTCTCGACAAGCCCATTCGCGTGGCGGGCATTTCACTCTTGCCGCTATCGGGGGTGTTGACGGCAAGAACCTGGTGTATCGAAGCTCTGTTGGCCTTGAAATTCATAACCGATGCGGCCATGTAGAGCCGCCAGATGCGGGCCCGGTTGGGTCCGGCCAACGCGACTGCGTCGGACCAAGAACCTTCGAGATTCGCCACCCAGTGGGAAAGAGTCTTGGCGTAGTGCTCCCTGAGCGACTCCACGTCTCTGACCTCCAGGCCGAGTTCCTGCATGGAACTGATGACCCGACCGACTTCATGAAGCTCGCCATCGGGGAACACGTATCGGGCTATGAAGGATCGTTTGGGCAGTGGACCGGAGCCGGAAGGTCGAGAGATGGCATGGTTGAGGAAGCGTCCACCGGGGATCAGCATTTCTCTGATACTGGTGAAGTAGTCCTCGAGCCTCGACGACCCCACATGCTCGAACATGCCGATGCTGGACACTGCGTCATAGGGCCCGTCGCCGACATCGCGGTAATCCTGATATCGGATCTCGATGAGGTCGGCGAGACCGGCTTCGGCGACACGTTCCCGAGCTAGTTCGACCTGCTCTCGCGACAGGGTCACTCCCACTACTTCGACGCCGTAGTGAGAGGCAGCATGAATTGCCATGCTTCCCCATCCACAGCCAACGTCGAGCAACCGCATCCCGGCCACGAGCCCCAGCTTGCGACAAATCAGGTCATATTTGACGGTCTGTGCTTCGTCGAGACTCGCGTTGCTGGAGTCGAAGTAAGCGCACGAGTAGGTCATCGTCTCTCCGAGGATCAGCCGGTAGAAATCGTTGCTGACGTCGTAATGATGTGCGATCGCCGCTGCATCACGATCCTTGGAGTGGACACCACCACGGACGCGGGCCTCTTCGGGTGGAGGTGCCGGGGGAAAGCCGAGAACCCCAAGTTTGCGGGCTGTCCAGATCAATGTTGGAACGTCTCGAGCACGAAGTTTCTGACGGACCACGTCGGGAGAATCCCCCGCCATGTCTTGAGCCGCCGTAAGGGTCTCGATGATGGAACCCTCGAGATCGATCTCTCCGGCCACATACGCTCTGCCAAGGCCAAGCTCACCCGGTGCCCACAGGATGTGACGGAGGGCCTCCGGCGATTTGACCATGATTACGTTCGCTCCCGGTGTGCCCAGAAAGGAACCATCCCAAAACTGGATGGGCATAGGTCCCGCATCGTTCAAGAGCGCGGTCACCAGCGGTTTCACGATCTGAGCGACTGTTTTTGTCATCGCCACATTGCGAAAACCCGGAATCTGGACTCCTGATTCCGGGTTTTCCTGACTCGCTGGCCAATCGGTACCGCTTGGCCATGACAGAGATCGGTCACTTGTCCCCGTTCCCGGGGGTCCACAACCCCATCTCGAGCAGCTCCGACCGCTGTCCGAGGGTGATAGCCGCCAACGATTCCGGACCTGATTACGAGAGCTCTTTCGGCTCGGGACCGAACTAGTGGTGTGTCACTGGAACACCTCATACGGACCAAACCAAGCGAGGTTCTCGTGAGACGAGGCGCTTCCCTATACTCCGGCGGCGCTTCTGATCCCCTGTCATTCCCGGAGGAATTCTCAGCATGACGGACACCATTCTGTACATCGCGCTTTTCGCGGGTGCCCTCGGCCTCCTGCTGGCGGTCTACTACACCCGTGCGGTGCTGGCCACCCCCCGGGGCAACCAGCGGATGGTCGAGCTTTCCGACGCTATCCGAACTGGCGCGATGACTTTTCTGAAGCGCGAGTACACCTGGGTCTCGGTCTTTGTCCTGATCATGGCGGCCCTGATAGCTGTGCTTCTCGACTGGGGCCGACCGTGGGGAGCCGTCGCCTACGTCTTCGGCGCCTCCCTTTCCGCGCTAGCTGGCTTGATCGGGATGCGCGTCGCCACCGCTGCCAACTCCCGCACCACCGAAGCCGCCAGGACGGGTGGTATCACCGCGGCCCTACCCGTGGCGTTCCGCGGGGGAGCCGTCATGGGATTCACCGTTGCCGGCCTGGGTCTGCTCGGTGTGGGTCTGGGATTCCTGGTCTTTCAGCAGCTCCTCGATGACCCCGATTGGGTAAACATAATCACCGCCATTGGGCTTGGAGGCTCCTCGATCGCACTGTTCGCCCGTGTCGGTGGGGGTATCTACACCAAGGCTGCCGACGTCGCCGCCGATCTCGTCGGAAAGGTCGAGGAGGGAATTCCGGAGGATGACCCGCGCAATCCGGCGGTCATTGCCGACAACGTTGGTGACAACGTGGGTGATGTCGCAGGAATGGGTGCCGACCTCTTCGAGTCGTATGTCGGAGCCATAGTCGCCCCGATCGCCTACACGGCTCTGGTGTTCGCCGGTCGTGAGTTCCAGGCCGAGGCAATCATCTTCCCGCTGGCGGTGGCCGCACTCGGCATGTTCGCATCGATCATCGGTTCTTTCCTGGTGAAGGCCAAGGACGAGGATCACCTTGCTGCAGCTCTTCATAGGGGTACCAACTTCGCCATGATTGCCACTGCGCTCGGTGTCGCTGGCCTGGCCGCATGGATCTTTGGTGACAAGGTCGACAACTGGCTGGGTATCTGGTTCGCCGTCGTGGCCGGCCTCGTCGTCGGCTGGTTCGTCGGGAAGATTTCGGAGTGGTTCACCTCTGACCACTACAAGACGGTCAAAGAGATCGCCCGCCAGTCCCAGACCGGCGCGGCAACGGTGATCATCTCCGGGATTGCCGAGGGCATGAGATCGGCCGCCTACTCGGTGACCGCTGTTGCCGCCGGTGTCGGAGTCGCCTTCTTTGCCGGTGACTGGGCGATGGGCGAGGGCGGGGGCATCTATGGCGTCGCTATTTCAGCCATCGGTGTTCTTGCCACTCTCGGCATCATTATTTCTGTTGACGCCTACGGCCCAATCGCCGACAACGCCGGAGGAATCGCCGAGATGGCTCATCTCGACCCCGAGGTCCGTAAGGCGACCGACGCACTCGACTCGCTGGGCAATACGACTGCAGCCGTGGCGAAGGGCTTCGCCATTGCATCAGCCGCCGTCACCTCACTGGCCCTTTTCAGCGCATTCACGAAGGCGGTCGACCTAGAACACATCGACATCTCGCGGGTGCCGACGTTCATCGGCTTGTTGATCGGGGGGATGTTCCCGTTCCTATTCGCCGCGCTGACGATGAACGCCGTTGGTCGAGCTGCTTCCCTGATGATCGACGAGGTCCGACGTCAGTTCCGTGAGATCCCGGGTCTGAGAGAAGGCGACCCCGAGGCCAAGGCGGATTACACGGCTTGTATCGATATCGCTACCAGGAGCGCTCTCCGGGAAATGGTCATACCCGGTTCTATGGCCATCGCCCTTCCGCTCGTTGTGGGGTTCATCAACGTCGAGGCCCTTGGTGGTCTTCTCGGTGGTGCGCTCGTGACCGGTTTCCTCCTGGCCATCTTCATGGCCAATGCCGGTGGAGCCTGGGATAACGCCAAGAAGTTCATCGAGGCGGGCGCCTTTGGTGGCAAGGGGAGCGACGCTCACACCGCCGCGGTGATAGGCGACACCGTCGGCGACCCCTTCAAGGACACCTCAGGTCCGGCGATGAACATCGTTATCAAGGTGATGACCATCGTTTCGCTGATATTTGCTTCGGCATTCATCGGTTGATCGCGAGCCAGAAAGACGGCGGCCCAACACCGCCGTTTTGGATTGCTCGGTCGACTTGGTTCCAGATCAACTCGAGCCCGCTCCTCAGATGTGTCAACGCCGGTCTCGAAGGACCCGACAAGAAGGGCCATCGCAGGGACATGGGCGACACGTGCCTCGCCCGCGTGGGATGACGGTAACGAGGGTTGCCTGCTACGCCGAGGGTGTGGGGGAACGTCTGATGTTCACGTTTGTGTAAACCACCAGCGCAGCCAGTGCTTGGGTGGCGATCAACGCCCCTACGACGAACGGCCCGTACTCGTAGTCCCCGTTGGGCGGTGCGACATTGCGGAGACCCGATGCGACAAAGGCGAGGCCACCGATGACCAGGGCCACAGTCTCCCCGACGAGCAGCGCTCGCATCGACCAGGGCTGGAATCGCTCGAGTCGCCCCATCAGGTGGGCGAGTGTGTAGCCACCCTGAATGATCAGGCCAAGCGCCAGGATGATCACTATTGGAGGGGTGTTGTCGGTCACAACGTAAAGCCCTGCCAGGAACAACCCCATGGCCCCGTTGATAGTCGACAGGGTGGCGAGAACGGTCTTCATCAAATCACCTCCAAGGATTTTTTTGAACCAACTCCGGAGCACAACCTGGCCTGCGCCAAGGAGCCACCGAGTCGATTCGCCAGCGTCGTTGATCTCTTCCATCTCTGCCAGGAGGCCCTGGCCCCAATCCCGACTCCGCGTCGGCATCAGGAGGTAGAGGGCTCGGCTCAGGCGGCTCATGCCATGCCCTCGGCCGTTTGCCGAACTCCTAGGTTCTGCCTTCGCGCATCGGCTACGGCCACCGCGGCCCAGTCACGGCCTGTTGCGGTTAGCCGATACATGTGGCGAGCCGGACGGCCGGGGGTTTCGGATTCGGTCCAGCGAGTTTCCAGATGACCCCGGTCGCTGAGTCTCATCAGGATCGGATACAATGTCCCGGAAGGGATGCGGAGCCGCTTGGAGATGTCGTATCCGTGATGCCACTGGCCCGTCGACTCGAGAAACAGGGCGGACACCGCAAGAGTTTGAGATGATGGGCGACGGGCCATGACCATTTAATTCTATATATGTAGAGTTACTTGTCAACAAGCGATGAAACCCTCTCGCCGTGATCGAGACCGATTCGTATTCTGGGGTTCGGAGGCCATCATGGAGATCCCATATCGTTCCAGGAGCACGTTGAAGGAAATCATCTTCGTTCGCCATGCGGAGTCACAGGCCAACCTCGATGGCGTGTGGAACGGTCGCACCGACGGCCCGCTGTCATCACACGGTGAGGAGAGCCTCGATGCGCTCGGGAAGCGTCTCTCCGACTGGGAGTACGACGTGGTCGTGAGCTCACCGCTTGAACGGGCTCAAAAGACCGCGCGATCATTTTCCACAGACTTTCAGATCGACGAAGACTTCACCGAGATCGACCTGGGTCGTTGGGAGGGGATGAAACGCGAGGAGATCCGGGCAAAGCACGGCGATGAGCTCGATGAGGCCATCTCCTCTCGAACCGCACCGATGGGAGGCACCGGTGAGAGCCTCGCAGAGGCCGGCAGACGAGCGCTAACAGCCGTTGACAGACTGGCCGAGTCACTCGGGGAAGATCGGAAAGCGGTGGTGGTCACTCACGGCGGTTTTCTCCAGGCCGTTCTTCACCGCCATATGGCCGGGCGGGACCACCGGGCGCACGCCTTCACATCCAACACAGCGATTACACGAGTCGTATGGCAGTACGGCCGCCCCCGGCTCGCGTCCTTCAACGACACAGGTCACTTTGGCCCTCGATCCCATCTCGTCGAAGCCAATCTCGCCGAGGGCAACCCGGTCCTGGCGCTGATTCGGCATGGTCGCACCCGCGCCAATGTCGAAATGCGGTGGCAAGGACAGGGTGATTGGGACCTGGACGATCTCGGGCGCCGTCAGGCGAAAGCCCTTGGAGATTGGTATGGCCAGGCATCGATCGTCTACTCGTCTCCTCTCAAGCGAGCGTCCTCGACGGCCGGATATATGGCAGTAAACGGGGTCGTAGCGGTCGACGACCTCAAAGAGGTCTCCATGGGCAATTGGGAGGGTCTGACCACCGCCGAAATCGCCGAACGGTGGCCGAAGGAGCTCGAGACGATTTTTCGTGAGGGGGTCGATCTGAGGCGAGGGGAGACCGGCGAGAGCTGGGGGGAGCTGACCTCCCGCGTTTCCAACGCCGTTCGCGGGCTGAAACACGCAGCGGACGAGCCAACGATCGTCGTTGCGCATGGCGGCGCCATCCGCGCTTACATATCGTCGCTGACGATGACCAGCGACACCCATGCAGAATCTCTGTTTACACCTGCGAACACGTCGGTTTCACACGTTGCCATAACCGAGCGAGGTCCAGAGATCCTCGACTACGCAGTGGCAACACACCTCGAATCGCTCGAATAGCCTGCTTCGCCGAATGCCCCACTACGAGTCTTCCCACCATGTGTTGATCAATCAGCGGGACCCGTCCGATCTCCACAAGGCGGATCAGTGTCATCCCTGAATAATGGCCGACCTGTGCTCGAGATCGGGTGTGGGAAGGGCCACCCCCCTCAGTTCGTGTCTGTCTTCGAGAAGGTCGAGTAGGTGAATGTTCACCTGCCAGACCTGTGGCAAGTCCTTCGACCTTCGACAGGAGGTCCTCGACCAGTATCCGGGTTGGACACCTAGACAATGCCTCGACTGTCGCAACTCGAAGACCCCCTCCGCGCCGTCGGTGACCAAGAGCCGCGACATGTCGACATCGGAGGTGTTGGCCAGGTTCACGGAAGGTCCTAAGACAGGTGTCTTCACCGATGGGGCTTCTGAAGGAAACCCGGGGCCGGGCGGGTGGGGCGCCCTCCTCGTGGTGGATGACCAGATGGTCAGTCAGGACTACGGCTCCGAAGCCCACACGACCAACAACCGCATGGAGCTCAGGGCGATGATTGTGGGTCTCCAGATGGTCCCTGCCGACTCGCCGGTCGACATCTACACGGACTCACAACTGGTGGTCAACATCATCACCAAGTGGGCCGCCGGGTGGAAGGAGAAAGGGTGGAAGAAGAAATCATCCGGGCCGATCGCCAATCTCGAATTGGTCCAGGAGGCCTACGCCCTCGCCCAGGCGCGACCCATGGCGAATATTCAGTGGATCAAGGCCCACACGGGCAACCGGTGGAATGAGTACGCCGACGCTCTTGCCACGGCATACCGGCGAGACGTGTTTTGACGGGAGCCCGTCTGGTCACGGCCCAAGCCATCCCGAGTTGGGCCAAACACGCACCCGGTTCTCCTATCTCTAAACGAGTATCTGACCGGAGTCGCCGGCTCGACGCCGAAATGTTGCGTGGCGTTGCTGCCGACTGCGAAGGAGGCATCGTTCGAGTCGTTTCATCTTGTCGACGTAGGCACCAGCCCCCGACTCGATCTCGCCATTGACCAATACCGCTACAAGTGGGATGAATTGGATCGAGCTCTAGGCGCGGCCATAGACCGGTATCAAGGCCCCGTTCATAACCCCGGACTCATCGCTGAGCACGAACTGGGCGACGGCTGCGATTTCATCCGGGGTTGGCCAGTTGACGTAATCGGCATACGGCAAAGACTGTCTGGTGACGGGAGTGTCGATCACCGACGGCATCAACACATTGGCCGTGACACCCGTACCGTCCAGTTCCTGGGCGACACTGCGACCGAGCGCGACCACCCCTGCTTTAGCGATGTTGAAGGCAGCCTGGCTTTCAGGAAAGTCGATGGCGGCCCGGCTGCCAACCAGAACGACTCTCCCCCAACCAGCTTCCTTCAGGTAGGGGACGGCGGCGCGCACAGCATAGAAGGCGGATCGAAGATTGATATCGAGCATTCGATCGAACCGCACGTCGTCGGTCTCTTCAACGTCACGGCCCCCGGCCCACCCACCCACGAGGGAGCACAAGCCGTGAATCGCTCCCCACTTGTCGGAAACGTCCTTGAACAGCGATTCAACGGCCTCGGGGTTGGTGGCATCGACCCTTGTCAGCAGTAACCGGTCCTCGTCCACGTCAATTTCCTGCTCGAACTCTCGTGCTTCGTCGGGCAGCAGGTAAGTGACGGCGAGTCGATAGTCCTCAACCATGAGACGCCTCACCAGTGAGGTCCCCAGACCCCCGGTTCCTCCGGTAATGACGACTGTCTTCTCCATTAGTCCTTCAGACGATATGCCCGATCAATATAGGTTCACTGTCGAACTCATGATCGCCAGAGCAGCCAGAGGTCGGCCACATTGGTCCCTGTCGGGCCCGTTCTGATCAGGTCACCGGTGCCATCGAGATAACTCGCGGAGTCGAAGTTGGCAAGACTGTCCTCCGGGTCTCCACCCCGATCGATGGTGGTGCCGTCAACTATTGCTCCGGCCGAGCCTGACCGCCCGTCGATACCGTCAGTTGCCAAGGAAGCGAACAGGCCCTCGTGGCCCTTGAGGCGAGCCGCCGCCAGGAGAGCGGCGTGAGAATTGCGACCACCGGTGCCTTCGCCGCGAACGTCCACCGTTGGCTCACCACTGGCAATGGTCACTCCGGAACCTGACTCGGCGAAGAAATGGTCGAGGGCTGTTTCGATGGGGCCCACTATCCATCCTTCGCTGACCCGGGACTGGATGTCGTCCTCTCGGGCGGCGTCAGCAACAGCCTCCGCAGCGACCCGTCCGTCGGCCAGCACGGTGACACTGGCAGAAGGAGGGGCGTCTGGCAGCCGTTGGTTCATGGCGTCCCAAACCGCGTCGGGAATGGGAACACCGAATCGCCTCATGAGACCCTTCGCTGCCTTCGGATCCGCTGACATCGGGATGGTCGGACCCGAGGCGACCACACCCGGCACAGCACCACCAACGTCAGAGACCAAGTACGTTTCGAGAAGTCCACTGACGGCTCGGGCTATTCCCCCGCACTTGATCGCCGACAGATGCCGCCGGACCAGATTCGTTTCCTCGATTGACGCACCTCCATACAGAAGCAGAGTGTTCACTTCCTGGAGGTATGACCTGTCGATTCCGGGCAGTGGCTGCTCGCAAAGGGCCGATCCACCGCCTGAAATGAGGGCCACGCACCGCCCACTTGCCGATCGAGCCACCTCGAGCACACGCTTTCCCGCCTCGAAGCTGGCGTCTCCGGGAATCGGGTGGTCACCGATGAGAAGTTCGATTCCATCGGGGACCCTTCCAGGGGCGTTGGTGACGCAGACTCCGCTGACGGAACTCAGGGCCCGAGAAGCACCGCGACACATCGCGGCCGCGGCCTTTCCGATGGCGATGATCACCGTTGGATCCTCCTCGAAGTCGGTTAGGGCGTCGGCGGTCAGCGCTTCGGGGTCCACCGCGGTGACTGCGATATCCAGCCAGAGCCGAAGGGCAACTCTTCTGTCTTCGAGATTCACGAAAGGGCCGTCCTCATCCAGCGTCCCCGAGGGTGGGAGAGGGCGGAGGCCAGGTCAAAAGGCGAGTCGATGTCGAGCAGGAGACCCGTCCTGGCGACGATCGTCGGCGAGCGGAGCTGAGGCAAGTGCTTATGAAAGCTGGCAGGCCCAAACGCGAACTCGATCGAACTGCGAGCAGAAATGGCTGAAGTCCCACCATCGGACGATGGGGCGATGACATCCGTGCGGGTGTTGGCCAATGCACCCAGGTCTTCAGCCTGGAGCAGGGGAAGGTCAGAGTGAAGGACGATCCAGCTGCTCCTGGAGCGATCCGCCCACTCGACACCGGCGGCGGCTGCGGCGTTGAGCCCCTGCCCCGGATCTGGCAACGATGGGAATCCCGATGAGGTGGCCCAAGCGGCGACCTCTGGGTCACCAGTCACGAACATGGCGAGCAGCCCGGCTTCTTCAACTGTTTCAGCCACGTGGGTAGCCAGGGCCCGCCCGAGCCGAGATCGCTGGGCGTCGTCGAGGGCAGAGGCCAGTCGCTGTTTGCCGAGCCGAAACGACTTGACCGGAATGATCACGACGGTTGGCACCATTCGAGCGTAGGAGGGAATAGGCCGGCTATCTAACCGGTTCCGATGTGAGTCGGCTAGCGATAGGAACAAGAATGCCCAAGGCCGTTTGGAACGGTGAGGTTCTTGCCGAGAGTGACGAGACGATCGTCGTCGAAGGCAACCACTATTTCCCACCCGAATCGATCAATCGGGACTACTTCGTCGACTCGAAGAACCACACACGTTGCTACTGGAAGGGCAATGCCAGTTATTACGACGTCGTGGTCAACGGAGATTCCAACAGCGATGCTGCCTGGTACTACCCCGACCCGTCCCAGGCAGCCCACGAGATCAAGGACTACGTTGCGTTCTGGCGCGGGGTGACTGTCGAGTCCTGAGTACTCTCCAACGTAAGTACGGTCGCCAGCATGTTTGCGTAGGGGGCACTAAGGAACGACCAGGACCGGACACGATGCCAGGTGGCAGAGCCGGTCGGCGACCGACCCGAGAATCACTCTTTCCGCCAGTCCGGCGCCACGACGACCAACAACGAGCACGTCGGCCTCGTTGATCTCGCAAACAGCTATGAGGCGACTCACGGGATCGCCTAGCTCTTCGACCGTCTGGTAGTCGATCCCGTCAAGATCGAGCTGACCCTCCGTCTCGGCGAGAACCTTCTGATGGCCTTCGACGAGCGCGGCAGAGAGGGCCTCCGGCGATGGGGGAGCACCGCCGATACCCCACCAGCCTTCGGGTGTGCGAACAACCGTTACGAGCAGCAATCGCGCATTCCAATGTCTGGCTATTGCGACGGCACGCTCGGCTGCCCGGTTGCTTCCATCCGAACCGTCGATACCGGTCACGATCGTGGACACCTGCCACTCCATTTGCACCTCCGAGCACACAATTTAGAACAATGTCTGGACGATGTGGCCGGCTGCCAGCCCGTAGAACCCCGCGACGAGGTCGTCAGCGGTGACGCCGATGACTCCCGGAAGACGCTCGGCGGCGGCGACACCAGGAAAACTGTCCTTGAAGATGTCGGCAGCCCGAAACACGACGAAGGCCACAATCGATCCTGGCCACAGACTCAGGCCGATCAGCGCCAGGAACATCCCGGCTGCCTCATCGATCACAATCCAACCTGCATCACCCTCGTCCTCGGCGAATCGACCGGCTGACCACACGCTCAGAAGGATGATGATCGCCGTGGTAGCGATCTGGGCCTGCGAGCCATATCGTGATCCGATCAAGAGGGCAATCACTGCAGCGAACAGCGAACCAACGGTGCCGGACCCCGCGTCGCTTCCACGGACCCTCCCGAGGATGAGCCCGGTGCCGAACCAGGAGGCCAAAAGACGATGCATGGGCGGCGAGCCTAGAAGCCGTTTTCGGTGCCGACCGGTCGCGTATAGCCTTTAGCCGATGGAACCAGCATCTCATATCTGGAGTGACGGCGAATTCATCTCCTGGGACGACGCCACCGTCCACTTCCTATCGCACGCTTTGCAGTACGGAACGGGTGTCTTCGAGGGCATTCGGGCTTACGACACCCCGGAGGGGACCGCCGTATTCAGGCTTCACGATCACATGGTCCGCCTGGAAGCTTCGGCTCGGGCATATGGCATTCCCATGACGTACACCGCCGACGAGCTCGACCAGGCCTGTCTGGAGCTGCTCGGTGTCACGAATCTGGAGTCGGCTTATATCCGTCCGCAGGTCTTTTACGGATTAGGCGCGATGGGTATCGATCCTGCTGGAAGCGATGTCCACACCATGATGGCTGCCTTCTCGTTTGGCTCCTACCTTGGAGAGGAAGCAGTCATCAAGGGGATTACGGCGATGGTTTCTAGCTGGAGGCGGATCTCGCACACATCTCTGATCCCGACCGCCAAGGGCTCGGGTGGCTATCTCAATTCGACGCTCGCCAAGCAGGAGGCTGTGAGGGCCGGCTTCGATGAGGCAATCATGCTCAACGACGGCGGGACGGTTTCGGAAGGCAGCGGGATGAATCTATTTACCGTCAGCAACGGTGTGGTCAGTACGCCATCGGTGTCCTCGGGAATCTTGGAGGGCATCACCCGCAACTCCGTCATGGAGCTCTTGAGGAGCGAAGGAATGGAAGTGCGTGAGGTCGACCTTGCCCGTGGAGCCCTTTACACCGCCGACGAAGTCTTCCTCACCGGGACGGCCGCCGAAGTAACGCCGATCCGGGAGATCGACGGCCGAACGGTGGGATTTGGTGAACCCGGTCCGGTCACACGAAAAGCACAGGACCTCTATTCAGCTGCTGTCGCCGGAAAGCTCGACGACCACAAGCATTGGCTCGTCTTCGTCTAGTGGCCACGCAGCCGAACGTGGAGATCACCGAGGCGACCAGGCCACGGCACCAGCTCGAGCCGGCACCCGCCAACAAGTGGCGCTCGACCAAGCCTGGTGTTCCAACAGGACCGACCGATGTACCCCAAGGGGGCCGTTTCGGGCACGCCGGACCCGACCCCGGGTGGGCGTTGCGGCTGGTTGCCGACGCTGATCTGCCGACTGACGATCCACGACTCAAGTCGGTAGTGACGGGGTTGGTGATGGCTAGAGCGTCGGCATGCGGCCGTGCTCCGGTTCCAGAGGACATCGAGGTGGCGCTTTTCCTTTGCGGATACGGCGAGGATGCCCAACCCGAGCTGATAGAGCGCCGCGAGAAATGGCTGGCTGCCGTTCCCCACGAGCAGCGACCAGGTGAGGCAGCTGTGGCTGATGTCGACCGTGAATTGATCGTCAACAACGTGGGACAGATTCGCTACATTTACCGGCGGTCTTTCAATACCTGATGCCGTATTAGCGTCCCGTCCCTTATGAAAATCGTTCGCATGAAGGCCGGCGACGACATCGCTTACGGGGTTGCCGACACTGAAGGCGTTGTTGTCTACAAGGGTTCTCCGTTTGTCGCTTGGGAGCCGACCGAAACCGTCGTCCCCTGGCCCAGTGTCAGTCTCCTCTCTCCCGTGATTCCGACCAAGGTCCTCTGCGTCGGGAAGAACTACGAAGACCATGTTGACGAGATGGGTGGCGAGATCCCGGAGGAGCCGCTGATCTTCATGAAACCGGCGACCGCGGTCATCGGTCAGAACGCAGCCGTGATCCACCCGAGAACAAGCAAAGAGGTTCATCACGAGGCGGAACTGGCAGTGGTCATCAGCCGACCGGCGCGCAATATCTCGGCCGAGGATGCATCCCTTTACATCTTTGGATACACCGCTGCCAACGATGTCACGGCTCGTGACCTGCAAAAAAAGGACGCCCAATGGACCAGGGCCAAGGGCTTCGATACGTTTTGCCCGCTCGGCCCCGCTATCGAGACCGAACTGGATCCTCTCGAGCGTCTCGCCGTGATCTGCAGGGTCAACGGAGAGGTCCGGCAGGCCGGCTTCACCTCGGACATGATTTTCGGGGTCGCCGAGATCCTCGAATACATCACGGCATTCACGACACTCCTGCCCGGCGACGTGGTCCTCACCGGAACACCAGCAGGCGCGAGCAAAGTCGAGCCAGGGGATGTCATGGAGGTTGAGATCGACGGCATCGGGACTCTCACAAACAGACTCGTATCTCCATGAGCGTTCGGGTTCGGATGGCCCCTTCACCGACGGGGACACTCCATATCGGCACTGCTCGGGCAGCCCTGTTCAATTGGCTGTTCGCCCGTCACAGCGGCGGGATCTTCATCCTCCGCATCGACGACACCGATCGAGAGCGGTCCACGCCGGAGTTCGAAGAAGAAATCCTCGGGTCACTCCGCTGGCTTGGCCTTGACTGGGATGAGGGTGTTGGCGTCGGAGGTCCCCACGGCAGCTATCGCCAATCCGACCGTCTCGACCGTTATCAGGAGATAGCGAGCGACCTCATCCAGTCAGGCGCCGCCTATTACGACGACCGTCCCTCTGCTCAGTTGGAGTCTCTCCGGCAGCTGGCTCAGAAGGAGGGCAGGCACCCGGGCTACTACATCAGGCGGCCGGACATTTCCGCTGACTCGGGTGTGATCCGCCTGGCGATCCCCCAGGACGCACCGGTGGTGGTCGATGACATGGTCCGAGGCACCGTGAGTTTCGAGGCTCAGGACATCGACGACTTCGTCATCCTGCGGAGCAACGGAACGCCCACTTATCACCTGGCGTCCACCGTTGATGACGTGGACTATGAGATCACTCACGTGGCCAGAGGTGAGGATCTCCTGCCGTCGACCCCGAAACACATTCTGTTGACCCGGGCGATGGGCCATGTCGAGCCGTTTTACGCCCATCTCCCCCTGCTCTTCGGGACCGATGGGCGGAAACTGTCCAAACGCCATGGCGCAACCTCCCTTTCGGAGTTCCGCGATGAAGGGTTCCTCTCCGACGCCGTGTTCAACTACCTGGCGATTCTGGGTTGGTCACTCGACGCCGAGACGACTGTGTTCTCCAGGGAGCAGGCCATCGAGGCCTTCGAGCTCACTGATGTCTCCAAGAGCCCGGCTGCGTTTGATCCAGAAAAGCTGACCTGGATGAACGGCGAGTACGTACGGGCGATGGGTCCGGAGGAGTTCAATCAGCTGGTTCGGCCTCATGTCGAGAAGTCTGTGGGACATTCGCTGTCCAACGACGAATGGGAGAGGTTCGAGGAAATCGCTCCGTTGGTCCAAGAGCGCACGAAGCTGCTTCCCGAAGCGGGCGACCAGGTCACATTCCTGTTCAACGACATCGAGGAATACGACGAGAATTCTTGGAACAAGGTAATGGCCAGGGAAGGTGTCCCGGCCGTGCTCGCCGAGGGTTTCGCCCGGGTGTCGGTGCTCGAGGTCTGGGACGCGGAGAGTATCGAGGCCACGTTGCGCGAAATACCGGAGTCGCTAGGGATTGGTGCGGGCAAGGCATTCCAGCCCTTGCGTGTCGCCGTCACCGGATCGTCGATCAGCCCGCCGTTGTTCGAGTCGATATCGGCCCTCGGACGCGAACGCACCCTGGAGCGAATAGGGCGCGCCCGTCAGAAGTTGGGGTGACCCTTACCCGGGCGTAATCTTCACATCACACCAGGTCCCGTCGTCCAGAGGCCCAGGACGCCGGCCTTTCAAGCCGGAAACGCCAGTTCGAATCTGGTCGGGACTGCCATCCAGACCCCCCTGGTCACAGGTGGGTTTGCGCGCTGCGATTCAGTTTCGTCGTCTTCGGTTTGGGCTGCTCCTGGGCCGCCCCAGCTCTCTGCAATGTTGTCGAGACGGTCGGCGGTTCGGTCATCGAGACCCTTCATCAGGTGCCCGTAACGGTCCAGGGTCACCGAGATCGACCCGTGTCACCCACGACGAGCGGCTCACCGAGGCCGGGCGAAGCTGATGACCGGACCGTGGCTTCGCGTGGAGGATTAGTTGGCTCAGGGGTTGACCCCCGCTAATTCGGCTGGTACAACTTGACCCTCAATGAGCCGCAGCAGCACCTTTACAGCCCAGCAGTGGTGGTGGTCATCCCCATAAGAGGTGGCAACAACAGGCTCCGTCCAAACATAAAACACATCAAGCCCACCTCGAGATCGTGAGGTGGGTTTTCTGATGTGACAGACACTCCTCACGGTCCTGAGCGGATCGAGGAGACATGCAGCAACCGTTCGACATCGCAGCCGACCTGCACACGCCGGTCTCGGCGTTCCTGCGATTGGCGCCGTTACGCCCGCGGTACCTGCTCGAGAGTGTCGAGGAGGGGTATCAAGGGCGGTATTCGTTTATCGGTTTCGGTGACACCTTCCGGGTCGATGTCGAGCCCGATGGTGTATATGCCAATGCAGATTTCCTTTCGGAGGATGTGCTCACCGGGTTGCGTAAAGCTCTGGAACGGGCACCGCAGTGTGGCCCGGTGATCAAGGACCAACCGTTTTCCGGTGGCCTGGTCGGGGCCTCGGGGTTCGATCTGGTGCGTCGGCTTTATCCGTTGCCGCCGGCCCCGCACCCGTCGGCGGAACCGGAAGGTCGTTATGTGGCCACGGAGTCCATCCTGGTTTTCGACCACTTGACCAGACGGATCGCACTTCTTCACTCGGGTCCCGACACCGAGCGAGAAAGCCTCCGCACCGAAGTGGTCAACGTCCTTCGCGGTCCGGTCGAAGTCGGGAACGGTTCGAGAAGTCATCAGTCTGCAACGCCAAGCATGGATAAGTCCGAGTTCATAGCCGGCGTCGAGAAAGTGAAAGAACACATTACGGCCGGAGACGTCTATCAGCTTGTCCTGTCGATCAAGTTCTCCGGGGAGACCGACCTGCACCCCTTTGGTGTGTATCGAGCACTGCGTTTGCTCAACCCTTCTCCTTACATGTATTACCTCGATTTCGAAGACCTCAAGGTTGTGGGGTCCTCGCCGGAAGCGTTGGCGAAGCTGAAGGGGTCATCGGCAGAGCTGAGGCCGATCGCCGGCACCCGTCCCCGAGGTGACGACGACGAACATGACCAGTTCCTCGAGCGCCAGATTCTCGCCGACCCCAAGGAGGCGGCCGAGCATGTGATGCTTGTTGACCTGGCGAGGAATGACCTCGGCCGCACCGCGGTGGCGGGCTCGGTCAAGGTTGAGCCCTACCGGATCATCGAGCGCTACAGCCATGTCATGCATATGGTCTCCGGTGTCACCGGTGAGCTGCGGCCTGATCTGGACGCGTTCGACCTGTTCGCGGCCACCTTTCCGGCGGGGACGGTCTCAGGGGCTCCCAAGCTCCGTTCGATCGAGCTCATTGATGAGTTCGAGCCGGTGAATCGGGGCCTGTACGCGGGTTCGATCGGCTACTTCGGCCACGGTGGCTCGATGGACCAGGCCATAACCATCCGCACGATTGTCTTCAGAGAGGGCCGGTATAGCTACCAGGCCGGGGCCGGAATCGTCGCCGACAGCGATCCGGAGCGAGAACACGACGAGGTCCTTTCCAAGGCGGCCGCCATGGAGGCGGCGCTCTTGCTAGCCGAGGAGGGCCTATGAGTCACCACGTGCTGATGATCGACAACTACGACTCGTTCACCTACAACCTCGTTCAGGCGCTGATGACCTTCGGCGCCGAGGTCACGGTCCGCACCAACGACGGCCTCACTGTCGGCGAGGCCGTCGATCTCGAGCCATCACATTTGGTGATTTCCCCGGGCCCGGGGCGGCCGGAAGCAGCGGGAGTGTCGATGGCGATGATCGAGGCGTTTGCTGGTCGGGTGCCGGTCCTGGGCGTGTGTCTGGGGCACCAGGCCCTTGCTGCCGTTTTCGGCAGCACCGTCGGAGCGGCACAAAGGCTCATGCACGGCAAGGCCTCGCCGGTTTATCACGACCGACGGACCATATTCCAGGGGCTGCCCAACCCGTTCCCAGCGGGGCGCTACCACTCCCTCGCGGTTGCCGAGGAAGGGCTTGGATCTGAATTGATGATCTCCGCCTATACCTCCGAAGGAGAGATCATGGGGGTGCGACACCGCAAACTGTCACTCGAGGGGGTCCAGTTTCATCCGGAGAGCCTCCTGACGCCGGTGGGGGACAGGCTTCTCCAGAACTTCCTCGACATGGTGCCGGTTCTGGCATCCGAGCCATCGAAAGCGGTTGCGATATGAGAGATCTGGTGGAGAACATCGTGTCGGGGATCGATCTCACCGAAGAGGAGGCCGGAGAGCTCCTGAATCATCTGACCGATCCCGAAGTGGATCCGGTTCTCGCTGCTGCGGCACTGGCAGGCCTGCGGACGAAAGGAGAAACCCCCGACGAGCTCCGGGCGTTTGCCCTGGGGCTGCGGAGACTGGCGGTGCGCCCGGATATCCCGACAGATGTTCCGGCAGTCGACGTCGTCGGTACTGGTGGCGATGGTTCGGGCAGCCTCAACCTGTCTACCGGATCTGCGCTGGTTGCTGCGGCGGCGGGAGCGCCGGTGATCAAACATGGAAACCGGGCTATCTCCAGCCAGAGTGGCAGCGCCGATGTCCTGGCGGCACTGGGAATGAGTGTCCCGTGGGACGGGGCGAAGGCGGGTGAGATGTTCAGCGAGACGGGATTCACGTTCCTGTTTGCGCCGGCCTATCACCCGGCAATGAAGTCCATCGCGTCGGTCAGGAGGGCACTCGGCATCCGCACTATCTTCAACATGGCTGGACCTCTGGCCAACCCGGCGAGGCCACCATTTCATGTGATCGGAGTGTTCTCCCTCGACGGGGCGCGCATGGTTGCCGACACCCTGGCCGGGATGCCGATCGAACGGGCCTTCGTCGTCCATGGCGAGCCGGGTTGGGACGAACCCACTCCCGTCGGACCCTATCAGCTGTTCGAAGTGACACCGGGTTCGGTGATTCTCACCGTGGAAGACCCGGCCGATTTCGGCATCACCCGATGCCGGGCCGAAGATCTCTTGGGTGGGGAGCCCGCGTTCAACGCCGCTGAATTGTTGAAGGTGTTGAACGGGCAGACCGGTCCTCATCGTGACGCTCTGGTTCTCGGAGCTTCGCTGGCCTTACGAGTAACCGGGCAGGCCAAGGATCCGGTCGATGGTCTCGCCAAAGCGATGGCTGCCATTGACAGTGGCCGCGCCCTCGCCCTGGTGAACCGTCTGAAAGAAACGGTCCATGTCTGATTTCCTCTCCACCATGGCCGAATCCAGCCACCTTCGGGCTGATGAGGCTAGGGGCAGGATCGGCGTGACGGGTCTTGCGGCTCGAGCCTCGTCCGCCCGGCCGGTGGTACCCCTGGATCTCTCGGAAAATGGGTTCGATCTGATCGGGGAGGTGAAGTTGGCCAGCCCTGCCGACGGCCAATTGGTCACGGTTGACGATCCGGGACGCCGGGTGCAGGAACTTGCCTCGCTCTACGAAGACGCTGATGTTGCCGTCATATCCGTCCTCACGGAGCCGTCGAGGTTCCGTGGCAACCTCGATCACCTCGAGGCGACAGCGGTCGCTGTCGAAGTGCCTGTGATGCGGAAGGACTTTCTTGTCGACCCGATTCAGGTCATCGAAGCCAGAGCAGCGGGAGCCTCCGGAGTTCTTCTCATCGCAAGACTGACCGAAGCCTCGCTTCTCGCCGAGATGACGGACACCGCTATCGGGTTCGGCATGTTCGTTCTGGTGGAGATCTTCGACCAAACCGACCTAGACAGGATCTCGGTCGTTTTCGATCGGGAGATCCTGATCGGAGTGAACACGAGAGACCTCACCACCTTGAAGGTTCAGCCCGGTCGACTGGCAGACCTGGCTCCTCATCTTCCCGATCATCTGCCGGGGGTTGCGGAGAGCGGAGTGAAGTCACCCGACGACGCGGAAGCCGCCGCCCGGCTCGGTTACCGACTGGCATTGGTCGGAACCGCTCTTGTGACATCCGAAGCGCCAGGGGAGACCACCCGGAGGCTGATAGCTGCCGGCCGTAGAGCTATCTCGAAGAGGTCCGCATCTTGAAGATTCACATCAAGATCTGCGGAATCACCGACCTGGCCGTTGCCCAAGCCGCCGTCGATGCCGGTGCCGACTCGATCGGCTTCGTTCTTGCTCCGTCCATACGAGAGATCTCGCCGACCGTGGCCAATTCGATAGCTGCGAGGGTGCCGGCGACTGTGGACAGAGTCGCCGTCTTCCGGGATCTGCCACGAGACGACATCGAGCACTCTCTCGCCGGTTTCGATGCTGACGTGGTCCAGGCCGACCACAGGTCTCTCTCCGGGGTGGAGGGTCGCCGTTTGCTCCCGGTGTTCCGAGAGACTGTCGGTTCGCTTGAAGAGATCGCCGCGTACATCAACGGCGACAGGTTTGTCTACGAAGGGCTGCACAGTGGCGTCGGTCACGCTGTGGACTGGGACATTGCCGCCGAAATCGCGCTGCTGGGTCGGATGACCCTGGCCGGTGGTCTTCATCAAGACAATGTCGGGGAGGCCATCAGGACTGTGAGGCCGTATGGCGTCGACGTGAGCAGCGGAGTCGAGTCGAGTCCTGGGATAAAAGATCCCTCCCGGATATGGGCGTTTGTAGAAGCGGTGAGAGAAGCCGAGAAAGACCTGGTGAGAATATGACCGTGACCAATTCGACACTGCTTGATGAGCTGGTTGAGGGCCGGCCTCCGGTAGACGGCCGGTTCGGCCCCTACGGAGGACGATACGTTCCCGAAACCCTGATGGAGATTCTCCAGCGTCTAGAGACTCGCGCAATCGAACTCCTGGCCGACCCCAAGTTTCGCTCGGAACTCGAAGCGGAACAGCGCGAGTTCATAGGTAGGCCTACCCCTTTGACCCGGGCGCCGGCTCTGGGTGAGCGCTGGGGAGCCGAGGTGTTCTTGAAACGGGAGGACCTCTGCCACACCGGTGCCCACAAGATCAACAATGCGATCGGTCAGGCTCTCATAGCCCGACGCTTGGGTGCCGATCGTATCGTTGCCGAGACTGGCGCCGGCCAGCATGGTGTCGCCACCGCGGCGGCGGCGGCGCGGATCGGTCTTCCGTGCACGATCTATATGGGTGCGGTCGACGCTCGGCGGCAAAAGCCGAATTTGGAGCGTATGAGGCTTCTGGGCGCTGATGTCGTCCTCGTCGAAGCCGGAGACCAGACATTGCGTGCCGCCATTGACGAAGCGTTCCGGGCGTGGGTTGCCGACCCAGAAGGCACCTATTACCTGTTGGGTTCGGTGGTCGGCCCTCACCCGTATCCGTGGATGGTCAGGGAGTTCCAATCGGTGATCGGCATCGAGGCCCGGGCGCAGTTCGTCGAATCGGGTCTCGAGCTTCCAGACGTTGCCGTCGCCTGTGTCGGAGGGGGGTCGAATGCCATCGGTCTCTTCCGAGGGTTCATTGGAGACCCGGGAGTCGAGCTCCTCGGTATCGAGGCCGCTGGTCATGGCGGCCAGGATGATCCCCATTCGGCCACGCTCGGATTCGGGAGCACTGGAGTTCTCCATGGTGCAATGACACCCCTGCTCCAGGATGAACACGGTCAGGTGCTGGACACCCATTCGGTGGCGCCAGGTCTCGACTACCCGGGAGTCGGCCCCGAACACGCCCTTCTTCGTGACCTGGGCCGAGCCCGCTATGAGTCGGCAACCGACGACCAAGCATTGGAGGCGCTCGATGAGTGCAGCTCGCTGGAGGGGATACTCCCTGCTCTCGAATCGTCCCACGCCCTGGCAGGGGCGAAACGCTGGGCAAGCGAGCATTCCGACGGCCGGATAGTGGTGGGCCTTTCCGGACGGGGAGACAAAGACATCCAACTGCTGACCGGAGAGGTTTCCCATGGCTGATTCAGTCGGAGCCGGGGAGATCACCCGTAGCATCCGTGAGGCTTCGGGCCCTGCGGTCTGCGCGTACGTTATCGCCGGGTATCCGACCCCCGAATCGTTCCCCTCGGTCCTCGAATCGGTGGCCCGATCTGCGGATATCGTCGAGATCGGAGTGCCCTTCACTGACCCAATGGCAGACGGTCTGACCATCCAGCAGGCGAGTCGCGTGGCCCTGAGCAACGGAGTCACCCTGGAGTGGATCTTTGAACTGCTCGAGGCAACCGATGTCGCGGCGCCGCATCTACTGATGGGCTACTACAACCCTTTCCTGGCATTCGGACTCGATCGTCTCGGTCGTGCGATGGTCCACTCGAGAACGTCGGGCCTGATCGTCCCGGACCTCCCTCTCGAGGAGAACGGTCCGCTGCGGAAGGTGCTCGACTCGGACGTGCTGGCTCTGGTGCAGTTGGTGACCCCCAGCACCTCTTTAGAACGTCTTCAGCGGATAACCAATGCCAGTGCCGGATTCGTCTATGCCGTGATCACCAGCGGTGTCACCGGTGGCAAGACTCATCTACCCGTCGAGGCACCACAATACCTGGACAGGGTTCGAGCGGCTTCTCCCCTGCCGGTCCTAGCCGGATTTGGAGTTCGCGATCGGGCTCAGGTGACGGCCCTGGCGCCCCATGTCGATGGGGTCGTGGTCGGAAGCGCCCTGATCGAGGCGATCGATCGCGGCGAAGATCCAGGCGCCTTCCTTGACGAACTCCGCCCGGCCGAGGTATCGGCATGATCGTGGTCCTCGATTCCGGATGTTCCCTCAAAGACAAGGCAAGTGTTGTGCGATTCATCGAACGTCGTGGAGGCCAGTTGCTAGTCAGTGAGATTGGTGATGAGACACACATCGGGCTGATCGGCCCCGAAGCGCAGTCTCTTGCCGGAGAGATCGAATCGATGCCAGGCGTCGCCGAGCTGCGTGCTGTAGCCGCGCCTTACCCCCAGGTGTCCCGGGAGCATCATCCAGAGTCTTCTGAAGTCCGGGTTGGCGACGTGCAGATAGGCGGCACCGAAGTAGTGGTGATGGCGGGTCCGTGCGCTGTCGAGAGTGAAAAACAACTCTCCGCAGTCGGCGAAGCTGTGGCACGATTCGGGGCGCGAATGCTGCGAGGCGGAGCCTTCAAGCCACGCAGCTCGCCATACAGCTTCCAGGGCCTCGGAGAAGAGGGACTGGTGCTCCTGGCCCAAGTTCGAGAGCAGACCGGCCTTCCCGTAGTGACCGAGGTGGTCGCCCCCGAAGACGTCGACTTGGTCGCCCGCTACGCCGACATGCTCCAGATTGGCGCCCGCAACATGCAGAACTTTCGTCTGCTCTCCGAAGTCGGGGCTCAGACCCTCCCCGTGTTGCTGAAGAGAGGAATCTCGTCAACCGTCGAGGAACTCCTCCTCGCGGCCGAATACGTGGTATCGGCCGGCAATCCCCAGGTGGTCCTTTGTGAACGAGGGATAAGAACCTTCGAGACCACGACTCGAAACACCCTCGATATCGCTGCTGTGCCAGTGCTCAAACAGAAGACTCATCTCCCCGTCATCGTCGACCCAAGCCACGCGGCAGGGGAACGGTATCTGGTGCCGCACCTAGCCAGAGCGGCAGTGGCAGCCGGAGCGGATGGGATCATCGTCGAAGTTCACAACGACCCGGACTCGGCACTCAGCGACGGCAAGCAAAGTCTCACCCTGAATGGGCTGGCCTCGATGATGGCCGAGCTGCGGCAGATCGCTCGGGCGATGGACCGTCATATAGCACCTCCAAGAGACCCTACAGACCTAGTCCCCCTCACTTCGTCCTAAGGTACCGCCGCCCATAACAACCGTACGGTCCGTCCGGTTTGTGCCATGACGGACCGGCCCGCCGCCACCGCCAGGGTTTGTCGACCGTTTCCCCGGTCGCCAACCACCACGGGGAAGGTGGAACGGTTCGGTTCGTCTCCGAGTGGCCCCGCTACCCCTGGTAACGGCCCATTTGCGTTGCTCTGGCGCGAACATTTTCCCCGGTAGCAGTTGGTTCCCCCCTTCATTCAGATAGGGGAGAACCCCGATTTACAGCTTGCGCTTCCACTGGTCTGCTGTGATCCATGCGATCATTTGTCGCCCACACCAGGAAGCTGGCAGCAGAGACACCCGCCACGCGGAACCGCATAATCGACTTCTGGCGCGTCGTAGCCATCATCGTTGTGATCCTTGGTCACTGGCTTGCTGCGGGCATCTGGGTCCAAAGGACCGGCGACGTGGAGTTGATGAACGCGGTGCAACTGCTCCCTTTCTCGGCGTGGGTGACATGGTTGGTCCAGGTGATGCCGATCTTCTTCTTTGTCGGCGGGTACGCCAACGCCAGAGCGCTGCGTCGCGTCGAGGCCGGAGAGCAACGCCCTAGCGACTGGATCACGGCCAGGATCCGACGGCTGTACACGCCAGTTGTGCCGCTCATCGCAGTTTGGACGCTGCTTGTCATCGTCATGCGGCCCCTCTTTCCCCCAGATATTGTCCAGGAAGCTTCGAGGGCGGGAACCGTTCTGCTCTGGTTCATGGCCGTGTACCTCGTTCTGGTCGGAACCGCACCGCTGACCCACCGCTGGTGGCAGCGGTATCGATGGGGAAGCGTCGCCGCGCTCGCAGGTGCCGCACTGATCGTTGACGTCACCCGGTTTGCCGGTGACCAACCGGGGTTCGGATGGGCCAACTTCCTGTTCGTGTGGGCCACGATCCATCAGCTTGGTTACTGGTGGGCCGCCCGTGACAGCTCCGGCAAACCCGTGCCACACCGAGTTGGTTGGGTCGTGATGACAGTAGCGATCGCGGCATTGGTGGTCGTCACGAGCGTTGGCTGGTACCCAGTGGCGATGGTCGGTGTAACCGGAGACGAGCTCACCAATATGGACCCACCAACGTTTGCGATGGTGCTGCTCGGGGCCGCTCAGGCCGGTCTCATCTGGGGCACACAGGGCCGTGTTGCCGCTCTCGTGAGCCGTGCGAGGGTGTGGCACGCAGTCGTAGCGCTCTCTAGCGTGATCATGACCTTGTACCTGTGGCATCTGTCGGCGCTGGCCATCGTTGGGGCCACCGGGTTGTTCGCCTTCGACGGTGCCGCGTTCCGGTTCGAGCCCGGAACAACCGCGTGGTGGCTCACCCGTCCCTTGTGGGTCATCGTCTTGACCACGGCGACCGCTCTGCTCGTCGCCTTGTTCGCCAGATTCGAATGGCGAATCAATCCGACCGCTCGCCCCGCGCGAAAGGGAATCGTGGTCGTCGCCCTGCTGCTCTGCGCCGGGGCTGCAGGCGTGACCGCCGAACTGGGCCTCGTCGAATCGGACGCCTCGATCAACTGGTTCATTCCCATCGCAGCCTTCAGCGGAGCTCTCCTCATCGGTGCATATCCGAAACGGCGGCCCGGTCACAAGGGTTCCGTTCGAGGGCCGGGAACAGCCTCAAGATTGCGTTCAACCATCTGAGGAGCGCATCCGGATTCACGGGTTCCAGTCCCGTCCCCCCGTGATTAGAAGGCGATCTCCTGATTCCCTATCACGATCCGAAGGGGACTCTCTTAGGTCTTCCCGCAGCTGGAAGTGGCTCGAGCAGAAGTAGCGAGGCTGAAACGCTGCTCACCGCTCGTCGTCTCGGCTAGGTGCTCGCACCGGTGGTCCTGGGATGCCCTCGCCCGCATTTTGGGCAGGCGTGAACCTCGATGAGGACACCATCGGCTACGGGGTCCACGCTGTCGGCTTCCTCGCGGTTGAGGGGATCCCTGATCAACGTCGCATGGTGGTTGAGCTTCGCTCCGTCGTGGGCACATCGCATCGGCTTCCTGGCCGGGGTGTCGTTCATCTGTTTTTCGCCTCGTTTGCTATGTGCTCGCGTCCGTATCGAAGAGTCTTCGCCATCCATATCAGTTCAGCGAGGAAGCCGTCGATTCGATGCAAGAAGCGTTCGTCGAGTAGCTGTCCCTCCTCACCGAACACGCCATGGACGTTGGGGATGCTCACATCCCGGCTGATGGGAACAAGTCCATAGGCCCGGAGGACGGGCAGCAAATTCTCGATCATCCGGCCGCCACCGAACGGACCACTCGACACGCTGACCACTCCGACCGCCTTGTGGACGTACTCCCAGGAGTTGGTGTCCATGACGTGTTTCAGCATGCCGGGGTATCCGTGGTTGTACTCCGGCGACGTGATCACGACGCCATCGGCCCGGTCCAGCGCTGCGGAGAACGAGGGGACCTTGACCGCTGCTCCTTCGTCGTCCGAGGCAACACCGAGTTCTCGAATGTCAATCAGCTGCGTCTCCACTCCCGGTCGCATGGACAGCTCATTGTGGACCAGCCGGGCCGCGTGCTCACTCATACGACCTTGGCGTACGGTCCCGATCAGCACGGGGATGCTCAACGGCCTTTCTTTCACACCGCAAAGCTACCAATGAGGCCGCTGGTCCGGGATGCTGGTTGGTGATGCGCTGGCGCCAGGCATGATTATCCGGTAAAGGGATGACAGCAGCTTGCGACGGGCGAGGTCTCCAGTATCCCCAAGGATCACAATGAGGTGTCGGTCGCCTTCGAGTGCCATCGTTCTGAGCTCGGTGCTTCTAGCGGATGTGGCGTGGGGGCTCGATGCTGTCGAGGAACTCGTTGCGTGTCTTTTCGCTCTCGAGGAACGAACCCAGTAGGGCGGTGGTGCGCATGTGCGCCGTGGGCTTCTTCGCTCCCCGCATGGCCACGCACAGGTGGGTGGCTTGCACGACCACGCCCACGCCAAGGGGATCGAGGAGGTCATCGAGCAGCTCGGCGATCTGACGGGTCATTCGCTCCTGAATCTGTAGACGGCGAGCGAATGCGTCGACCACGCGGGGGATCTTGGAAAGGCCGACCACCTTCTTATCGGGAACGTAGGCCACGTGTGCTTGGCCGAAGATCGGCAGCATGTGATGCTCGCACATACTCCAGAAGTCGATGTCGCCCACCACCACCATCTCGCTGTACTCCACGTCAAAGAGGGCATTGTTGAGCAGCTTGACCGGGTCGACGGTGTAGCCGAGGAGAATCTCGTCGTACATGCGAGCCACCCGATCAGGCGTGTTTCGCAACCCCTCCCGCTCGATATCCTCGCCGACGGAGTGCAGGATGTGGGCGACGGAATTGGCCACCTCTATCTTGCAGGCTGCTTCCAGCACCGGACCGTCCTTGAAGCTCGCCACCATCTCGTCACTGATCAGACGCATTGCCTCTCCTTTTCTGGATCGGTCCCTCTCGTTCTCGCACACTAGGCCGATGCAAGCCCGACGTCGGGAAGGTGACCCACATCCACCTTCACAATGATCACTTCGGCGGCAACCCCCGGACATCCGACTCTTCCACCGAGGTGGCGCCCGGGATCAAGATGATCGAAACGGCGGGCAATTCGCTCCTTTGGATAGTCCGACCCAGCCACCTAGCCCAGAGGAAGGAACGGTCGAGGTCGATCGTCATGAATCGACGTGACCAGCTCTTCTGATTCTGCCTGGCTCGTACCAACCGTGAACGTTTCGATGGGTGTCGAGCTTTCCACGGACGCCGAAATCGGACGCTGAGCCGGCCGCCACGGTGTCGACACGACGGGAACATGGGAGCTGACGGAGTATTTGGACGTCTAGTCGTGTTGACGAGAAACGTAAGCTGGCAGACACCACCGAACAAGGAGTTTCCTCGTGAGTCCGACCGGTACCGTGAGGATGCTCGTCACCGCGAGCGTTGTGGTTCTCACCATCGGATCGATCGACGCCGGCCTCAGTAGCCAGTGGGATCTGTTCGTACTGTTCGTCATCGGCTTCAGCCTCAGCGTGGCCCTCCTCTTCAGAGTGGAATCCCGGCGTCCCGCAATCCCCATCCGACGAGATCTCGTGATTTGGCTTCGCGACCGGGCGGCCGTGTCAGGAGAATCGCTGACGACCGTGACCGACCGGGCGATCGCAACTTTCGCCGATCGTTATGGGGTGGTGTCCGACATCGAGGAGACGCGTCAGTGACGAGCGCGACCACCATCCTCGATGGCGCCTCGATCGAGCCCGGCCTCGTCGGTGGAAAGGGCTTTGCTCTCAATCAACTCATCGAGATGGGTGCTTCGGTTCCTCCGACCGGTTCTATCACCACCGACGGTTATCGCTGGTTTGTACGCGACGCGGGCTTGCAACGCTTGATCGACGATCTCCGGGGGGAAGGTCTTCCCGATCAAGCTGATCTCGATCAGGCAGCCGAGCGCGTCGACGCGGCGTTTCTCGAGGCCGCGATGCCCGATGCCCTGGCTGCCGAGATTCGCGATCTAGCGGTTGACGTCGGAGGGGGTGCCCTTCTCGCGGTGCGGTCGTCTGCGACCGCCGAGGACATGGCCGCAGCCTCTTTCGCCGGCCAGTACCGGTCGTACCTCGAGATCGGTGACGACGACGCTCTCCTCCGCGCGGTGAGATTGGTGTGGGCATCGCTTTGGCTACCCGCACCGCGGGCCTACAGAGTTCACGCCCGCGTGCCAGAAGATGACCTTGCCATGTCGGTCGTGATAATGCAGCTCGTCGACGCCGAACGTGCCGGCGTCGTGTTCACAGTCAATCCGGCGGGTTCGGGCAACGATCTTCGGATAGAAGCCGTTGAAGGGCTAGCTGAACAACTCGTCTCCGGTGAGGTCACCCCGGAGGCATATGTCTTACCTCGCTCCGCATCACGACGTCCCTCACTGGACGACGTTCTCGACGAAGCGATCGAGTCCGCCCTTGAACTGGAGCGTGGATTCGGCGGTCCGCAAGACGTCGAATGGGCCCACGATGGTGAACGCCTGTACATCGTCCAGACGCGGCCCATCACCACCATCTCTGCAGAGGGAGATGACGACGGGTTCGACAGCCAGATCGGATCAGACCATGCGTATACGACGGCGGGTATAACCGAGTCGCTTCCCGGTGTGCTCCCCCCGCTGCAGTGGACCACCGCCGCTCCCTTGCTCGAGCAAGGTTTCCGTCAGCTGTTCGACCAGATGAACGCATTGCCACCAATGGCCGATCACCGACCATTCCTCGCTCGTATCCGGGGACGCGCCGTTCTCAGCCTTGACCTGATGAAGGCGGCCGCAGCCGAGGTTCCGGGTGGATCCGCCGAAGAGATCGAACGGCAGTACTTCGGCCGGGTAATCAGTGAGCCGGAGGACTTCCCGGAGGCAACGATCCGCGGACCGTTCAAAGGGCTGCGATCCATGTTCACCGGCTTTCGGGAGATCAACGCCAGACGCAGTTTCCGCTTTGAGGCCTACGTTTCTATCGACGCAACCGAGCGACTCCTCGACAGTCCGCCAGATTGTGACGTCGTCACCACCGAGCAGCTGCTGGCATATCGCCACCGAGTCCTCGATCTCGCCGGCCGCCTCATGAGCGCCGAGATCGCCGTGGCCGCTTCTGCCGCGGCGGCATATCGCGGTGTGGAGCTCTTTCTCGAGCCCCACCTCGGCGAAGAGGCGTCAGGTCTCGCCCAGCAGCTCACTGCGGGTGGAATCGACGTCTGCGGAGCCCAGGTGGCCCTGCACACGTGTCTTCTGGCCGAGCAGGCCTTGGCAGACGAAGATCTCGCTAGGTCGATCGAGGCGCTCACGGCCCATGACCCGGCAGTTCTCGCCACTCTCGAGGAGAGTCAATCGGGGGCGGAGCTCCTCGCCTCCATCGAAGGAGAGCTGGAGCGTTCCGGATCCGCCTCCGTGTTCGCAGGCGAAACCTGGGCCGAGTCCCGCGACCTCGCCTGGCGGCTCATCAGCCAGGCGGTCCAGGTACAGCGATCGGGGCGACGAGCCATGGTCGATGCCGGAGCACGGCTCGCACTTCTCGAGGAAATCGGATCTCGTTTCGCAACGTCATGGAAGTGGCGGATGCAGCGTGTCATGACGGCCCAAATCGTCGACGTGCGGCGACGAATGCTACGGCGTCTCGTCACAGACGCCGTCGAGTTCCTCCAACTGCGTGAGAAAACCAAGTCGGCCGTCCTTGCCCTGGGTGGTGAGGTCCGGAGGGTGCACCTCGCCCTCGGGAGGCGACTCCACGCTTCGGGTGTGCTCAAAACTCCGCTTGATGTAGATCTCCTCGGTGCCCAAGAGCTCGAATCGGCCTTCGCCGGAAGCGGGCCCAGCCTCTGGGAGTTGGAGAGACGTCGCAATGTTCTCGATCGCCTCTCCTCGGATGACTCCGTACCCCAGATATTCGTTGGCGACCCGAGCCGGCGTCTGGGCGAGTCTGAAATCCCCTCGGGTGACACCTTCACGGGGTGGGGAGCGAGTACCGGCGTTTACGAAGGCAAAGCACGCATCATCACCAAGGCTACCGAGCCGATCGAACCCGGCGACATCCTGGTAGCGAGAACCACCGACCCGGCATGGACGCCGTTGTTTCTCACGGCTGGTGCAATCGTGGTCGAGGAGGGAGGACCCTTGTCACATGCGGCGATCATCGCCCGCGAACTGGGCCTTCCGGCTGTACTAAATGTTCCTGGTCTTATCGGCCGACTCACCTCCCAGGAGTCTCTCCGGCTCCGCGTCGACGGCGACAGCGGCATCGTCGTCATCCTCGACGCCGAACGCGGCGACGAGGATGACAGAGTGATGGAAGTGGCCAGATGATCGGCCGGGTGCCTCGGCACACCTCACTCGGCGACGGCGTCGAGCCGGGTGACCTCTTCGTCTTCATCCCCGGGGCGCTGGCAGGAGGGTTCATCATTTCTGTCGGGCTCCTCATCGGAGACGCGATACGCAAGCTGAGGGGTGACGCTGGGATCGAGCGGCGCGTCCGGCATTCCGGAGCGGCCATTGCCGACGAGGTCCGGGCAGGTGGCGGTGCATCTCGGCGAACCGAATCGGGCCTCAGGCCGCGAGCTGTCTACGGGGTCGTCAGCGGCATCTCCTTCGCATTGGTTGTCCTGGTGGTGCCCGGCGCGACCTGGAACTTCCTCAATCCTGACGGTTACATTCAGAACGTGGGCTGGATCTGGGCCGTCAGCATGCTGCTTGTGATCGGCTTCTTGGTTCTCGGGGTAAACACGATACGTCTCGCCCCGGGATGGCTGCCGGGCATCATTGCGGCGCTGGGCGCGGGATTCGCCCTGCGGTTCGTCTTTGGGAGCGAACTCGCAGTCAACAGAACGGTTCTCATCGTGTTCGGCCTTTTGGTTGCGATAGTCGGCCCGGCGTTGACCTGGCGCATGCGTGGCCGTAGCCATCGCACCGACGTGCCACCTTCAGTGCGGCCGATTCTCACACGTACTCCTCTCAGTCGCCCTTAGTGGCGACGTTTTGGTCATGCCAGTTCTGGGAACGGTGATGGCATGACGGAAAGGGAATCGCTGAGAGGAATAGGGTTCGGCCGGATGCATCGGGGGCTTCCCCAAGATTCCCCCTGGTTTTTCCGCGTCGTCCTGCGTAGTAGAGGGTTCCTGATCGTGACGGTCGTAATCACGGTATCCCTCGCTGTGATAGCCGCGAGCAACCCGGAGTGGCTGCTGCGAATCGACCAACCTGTTTCCGAGTGGGTCCGAGGGTGGGGAGGTCAGCCATCACTCGCCAAGGTCGTGACCCGACTTGGCTCTCCGAGCCTCGTCGTGGCTGGTGGTGTCGTTGCTTTTTCCGCCTTATGGCGTCGATGTCGTGCCTCGGCCCTCACTCTCGGCACCCTGATCGCAGCCGCGCTCACCGTTGACATTGTGATCAAGGTGATTGTCGATCGGCCCCGCCCTCCCAACCCGGCGGTCAATACGGAGTTTGGTTCCTTTCCGAGCGGTCACGTCATACATGCCGTCGTCATCTTCGGGCTTGTCCCGTTCCTCCTTTGGATCCTGACAAACCGCTCCGAGCTTCTGCGCCTCGGTTTCGTGGTGTTCGCGGTGGTCGTGTTGTCCGTCGCCTTGAGTCGAGTTCGTCTCGGCGCACACTGGCCATCTGATGTGATTGTCAGTTTTTTCATCGGAGCCTCGCTGCTGATCGGAGCCGAACGGTTGATCACATCGACTTGGGCCACCGATCATTGTGCCTCGCTCGGCCATCACCCGCCCGACTAGCCGCGGCCCGGATGCCTTTTAGTTTGGATGAAACCAGGGTCGACTGCCACACACACGATCAACGGACGGGATCGAGACAAACCCTGGACTGGATCTGAGCTGAGGTCCGCGCCTCACACGGTGATGACGATCTTTCCTTGGGCGTGGCCCTCTTCCAGATAACGGATGGCCTCGGGAACCTCGCTCAGCGGGTACGTCCTGTCGATGACTGGTGTGACTTCTCCGGCTTCGAGAAGATCTTTCAGCGCAACCAGGTCCTTCTTGGTTTGTTTGGCCAGCATCGGAACCATTTTCTGACTCCCGGCAGCTGAAGCCAAAAGCACTTTGAACACATGAGTCAGAGGTCCGATCCAATCACCCATCTGGGCGGCTCCGACTGAGACATATACTGCCTTGGGGTTCAATACGCGTCTGCAATCTGACAACGAACGGTTGCCCACCGTATCGAGCATCAGGTCGTAACGCTGCCCGCTTTGGGTGAAGTCCTCCTGGGTGTAATCAATCACATGGTCTGCGCCGATCGATCGCACCATGTCCACGTTCCTGGTGCTGCAGACCCCGGTCACTTCCGCTCCGAACGATTTGGCGATCTGCACGGCGAACGTACCGACCCCTCCCGCCGCACCGTTGATCAACACCTCATGTCCAGGCTGAATCTGTCCTTTGTCGCGAAGACCCTGCAGCGCGGTCATTGCGGAGACGGGTACGGCCGCGGCTTGCTCGAACGTCAGGTTGGCCGGTTTCTGCACAATTCCATCTTCGGGAACAGACACATACTCTGCAAAGGCCTCGAAGTTGATCTCGCCGAATACCTCATCGCCTGCCTGAAACTGCGATACGTTTCGGCCGACCGCTTCAACCCGCCCAGCCACATCACGTCCCAGAACCTTGCGTCTTGGTTTGAACGGCCCAGCCACCATGCGCACGAGGTACGGCGTGCCTCTCAGGAAGTGCCAGTCGTGGGGGCCGACGGCGGCCGCGTGAACTCGTACCAGCACTTCATTGTCCTTGACCACCGGCTTGTCGACTTCTTGTACTTCCAAGACGTCAGGTGAGCCGTACTTGTATTGGACGACCGCCTTCATCTGTTCTCCTCGGTGAAAGGTTGCTGGCTTCGGTTCAGTTGAGGCTGAAGGGTGGGTATCGGTCGGTGACCAGCAGGAATGCGTAGGCCTGTACTCGCAGTCCCCATCTGGCGACCCCGACCACATAATCGAACAGTGCCCGTGGGTAACGTCCGGTGAAGAGGACGGCGAACCAAGCAATGAAGATCGCCAAGATCGCGACGACCACCAGCACGGCGAGCACGATGTAGTGGGGGATCGCCAGCAGCCATTTCACCAACGGCAGCCAACGATTGAGGTCTTGTTCGACGTCGGGGTAGTCGATCTCGAGATGCACCGACTGCTCGTCAACGGTCGAGGGATACTCATCTGTGAGCAGGGCCAGGTAGGCGCCGACCCGGGTCTCGAAACGGGTCAGTTCTCGTGCGAAGTCGAACCACCAGCGTGGATACCGCTCCCGGAACACGATCATCAGCAACGTCGCAGCAAACAGTCCGGCGACAATCCCCCCGCCGCTCTCCGTAGCCTTAGACACCACTTTGCCGGTTTCGGAGACCACAACAGTTGTCACGGTCGAGCTCGAAGTTGCCGAGAGCAACGAAGCGATGATGGCGATCGGGATGATCCAGATCAGCCGGAAGAACGTCGAGAACCGGTCAAGCCTCTCCGGGTAGTCGATGATCAGACGGGCTGGATACGACTCGAACTGGGTAACCAAGGGATGCCTCCTTCGCTGTGACAACAGTGACCCGCCGGACACTACCGGCCACGGTTCAGCCGCGACTGCCGATTACGAGGGGAGATCCTGTCGTCTTCACACGCGAGGCCTCGAGAAGAACACCAAGGGTCGGATTCCCATGGGCAGCGTCGATCCTTGGAGTCTTGGCGTGGTCTGCCGGTCAGGCCGGGGCACCGACGCCGCCGCTGCAGGCGCCACCGGGCTCAGGAGCATCGAGAC
>SMVA01312466.1_pt1 | contig 35349 bp, 37 predicted proteins | sample 2456451 | NCBI WGS metagenome assembly SMVA01 (sample SAMN11095933, study PRJNA526329) | marine sediment metagenome | biome: Marine sediment; feature: Surficial sediment; material: Deep marine sediment; isolation source: Hadal surficial sediment | place: Pacific Ocean | collected 2014-05 | depth... | reverse complement strand
TTCAACGGCCATTTTACTAAATGTCACCCTTGCCGCAGGGGGCATGTTAAAAATCCCCATTCAAGCACCCGAATTTACCCACAGTGAGGGACAAGACTGGATCAACTCATCACCACTCAACATTAGGGATCTTCAGGGTAAAGTCGTACTGGTAGATTTCTGGACCTTTGGTTGCTGGAATTGTTATCGATCATTTCCTTGGCTGAACGCCATGGAAAATAGATTAGATAATGAGAACTTCCAGGTCATCGGCGTACACACCCCTGAATTTGAAAACGAAAGAGTGAGAAAAAATATAGAGGCCAAGGTACAGGAATTTGGATTACATCACCCGATCATGATTGATAACGACTCATCTTATTGGCGTGCCATGAATAACCGTTACTGGCCTGCTTATTACATACTCGATAAACAAGGCAAGGTCCGTGCGGCATTTTTCGGAGAAACCCACGAAGGCGACAGACGCGCCAAGCAAATCGAAAAAACTATTAAAACATTGTTGTCCGAATCGACATAAAAAAACCGTTTTTAAAGCGGCGTTCAAATTTACATATGTAATAGTTCTTCTATTGGGCCGCCAGTGCCTTCACGACTTTAATCACAACACCCTTGGAGCGTCCTGTCGCATTGGCCTGTACTTGTTCAATATTGACGGGTTTGCCGACAATAATCGCCGCGACCATGCCCAGCGGATAATGGGGATTACATTTGTAGATATAAACGCCTTCCTTAGTCAGTGTCACGGCACCATTCTGCCCTAACTTAAATTTCCATGGTTTTGCACCTTCAGGTATCAAACCCTCCATCGAAACAGAGTCATGAATAGTCATGTTTGTCCATTGCACCGTGTCTCCCGGGTTGATAAAAAGAATATTGGGACTGAAACTGGTGGCCTGACCAAACACAGTATGCGTCTTTGCTTCGACAACTGGTGCTTCTGGCACAGATTCTGACGACGTTGAATCGTTGCTTGCTTCGGCAGCCTGTTGCGGCCAGTGCTTGTAGATTTCTTCCTCACTAACAACACCATTATCCTCGACAATCATTGAAGGAACATCAGGATCGTATGCTTCTAATGTCCCCTCGGAAGCACCTTCAATCACGGCGCTCGCTTCCATATTATCTTCGGACATCGACTCAGACATGTCTGAAGATGAAACGTCTTCGACCATGATATCTTGTGTCATTAATTGAGGCTTATCTGAGGTGCCCTTGTCTGAAGTTCCAGTATCACTGTCACCACAAGCAACCAGGCCCAGTCCAAGGCAAGCAAATAGCAAAACAATTTTCAGTTTGCTAGAAAACATACAATGTTAATCTAACACTGGGATTATTCCGGCCAGTTTTTGTAGATTTCTTCCTCACCAATAACGCCATTATCTTCAACAACCATTGAAGGAACATCAGGATCGTAGTCTGCTAGCGTCCCATCTGCAGCCATTGCCATAGGTGCATCTGAAGAAGCACTAGCAGCACTGTCAGAACCCGTATCGCTATCGCCACAGGCAGCTAAACCTAATCCAAATAAACCGATGATAAAAATCAATTTCAGTTTTTTAAATAACATAACGAAAATTTCTCCAAAGTAAATATTATTAGAACCAGAAAATATCTAATTTATTCCATAGATGTCTGTGATGTATATCATGGATCATGTGAAATTTCACGTCTTCCATCCAATCTGCTTCTAAACCAGTCCATAATGTACAATACAAAAAATAAAAGTAATCTATATTTAAAACTTCCTAAGACTTCAGTGAACATCAAGAAAACCAGTCATTTTTGCGATCAGCGATGGGATGAATCAGTCATTCCTGAATTGATTGAATACATCAAAATTCCGAACAAATCACCCATGTTTGACCCAGACTGGGAGACTCATGGCTACATGGATCAGGCCGTTGATCAATTCACCGCCTGGATAAAAGACCAGGAAATTGCAGGATTTCAGCTTGAAATTGTCCGGCTTGGAGACCGCACCCCTTTAATTTTTATCGATATTCCCGGCCATGGTGCCTCTAAAAAGACAGATGACACCATTCTGCTCTACGGACACCTGGATAAACAACCCGAGATGTCTGGTTGGCGCGAAGGTCTTGGCCCGTGGACACCCGTGCTGGATGGTGACCGCCTGTATGGTCGTGGTGGTGCCGATGATGGTTATGCCCTATTTGCCTGCCTGACCGCCATTGAGGCACTACACGAACAGGCAATCCCCCATGCACGTTGTGTGGTCATTATCGAAGCCTGCGAGGAAAGTGGCAGCCCTGATCTACCCCACTACATGGAGGCACTATCGGATCGGATCGGCACACCGGATCTGGTCATTTGCCTTGATTCCGGATGTGGTAATTATGAACAACTTTGGTGCACCACCTCCCTCCGGGGCTTGATTGGCGGTGAACTGACAATTGAAGTCCTTGATGAAGGTGTGCATTCGGGTGATTCCAGCGGGATTGTGCCTTGCAGTTTTAGGATCTTGAGACAACTCCTGGATCGAATAGAAGATGCATCGACAGGTTTCATTCAAGACAGCGCATTCAATGTGGACATCCCACACAAACGTATTGAACAAGCCAGAAATGCCGCAGCCATGATGGGGAATGAGGTATTTAACCGTTTCCCTTTTAAGGAACAGACAGAACCTGTACAAAATGATCCTGCCGAATTGATTCTTAACCGCAGTTGGCGTCCCGCACTGACGATCATTGGTGCCGATGGCCTGCCCGATATTCAGTCCGCTGGTAATGTCATGCGACCGAAGACCACGGTCAAATTATCCATGCGCCTACCACCGACTTGTGATGCAGAAGTGGCCTCTGAAAAACTCAAGACCCTGCTTGAAGAGAATCCACCGTATCATGCAAGTGTCTCATTCACACCGGATTGGGCGGCATCAGGCTGGATGGCCCCCGAGAGTGAGCCCTGGTTGGAAAAAGCCATTGATAAAGCTTCCATGAGATTCTTCGATAAACCTGCCGTGCATATGGGTGAAGGCTGGTCAATCCCTTTTATGGGTATGCTGGGTGAGAAATTTCCTGATGCACAATTTTTAATTACTGGTGTACTTGGCCCCTGCTCCAATGCCCATGGTCCCAATGAGTTTCTACATATCCCCATGGCCAAAAAACTCACCGCATGTATTGCCAGTGTCATTGCAGACCACTTTAACAATTGATCTCTCAGGAGAAATATAAAAAATGAAAACAGGTGTTATCGGTTTGGGTGCCATGGGCACTCATATGGCAATCAACTTTCACAAGGCAAGTTCGCTGCATCGAATATGGAATCGTTCCCGGGAAAAGGCCGAGAGCATTGCTAAAGAGACTGGTGTAGAAATTACAGGATCACCCGAACAATTGGCTGAAGAATGTGAGCTGATCATTACCTGTGTCTCTCGTGATGAGGATGTACTGAGTGTCATTAAACGTATTTCTACGACCATTAAAGCAAACACCATTGTTGTAGACACATCAACAGTCGCTGCAGATACCGCAAAACAAGCTGCCGATATTTTGCAAAAGCAAGGTGCACATTTACTGGATTGTCCGGTTTCAGGTGGTGTGGAAGGCGCAAAAAAAGGTTCGTTGGCCATGATGGTGGGCGGAGATAAATCCGTGCTTGAACGCGCACGGCTTACCCTTGAAGCAATTGCGACCAATATTGCCTACATTGGCCCGACGGGCAATGGACAGGCATGCAAGGCCGTGAATCAACTGATGGCGGCTGGCATTAACCAGGCGGTCACTGAAGCACTCGCCTTTGGTCAGGTCATGGGGCTGGATATGGACAAGGTCGTTGATATCGTATCATCTGGTGCCGCAGGCAACTGGTTTCTCGATCATCGTGGTAAAAATATGCTGGCAGGCAGTTACGCCCCCGGGTTTAAACTGGCGCTACATCATAAGGATTTAGGGATCTGTCAGTCCATGCTGAAGAATGCCTGTGATGCAAGCCTGCCCATGATTGAGATGACATTGATCCATTATCAACGGCTGATGGATGAAGGTTATGGTAACGAAGATATCTCCGCTTTATTTCGCCTGAAAAAAACTCAATTGGCTGATCCTCAGGACTAAACTCAGGCTAAATCTGAATAATCTAAGAACTCATACAGCTCGATAGAGTCATATCGGAGTAGGTTCGAAAACATCCTTGAAACCAAGGATAGATTGACGCTGCACATTTTTTGTGCAAAATAGGCAACCCTCAAATAGTACAAGGATTGTAACTAATTGATTTAAATTCCACTTTTACTATAAATTTAGGTGTATAGCTTGACTGAAAATACGCAACAAACACTCATAGAGGTTAAATCACTTAACAAAAAATTTGGCGCCATCCACGCCGTAAAAAATCTTTCGTTTTCCGTCAAGAAAGGTGAAGTCCTGGGTTTTCTTGGGCCCAATGGTGCCGGCAAGTCCACCACCATGAAAATGATCACGGGTTTTCTAGAGCCTACATCTGGCACAGTCACCGTTTGTGGTCATGACGTTCTTGAAGACCCCATCGCAGTCAAAGAAAAGATTGGTTACCTGCCTGAAGGCGCGCCTGCTTACGGTGAAATGATAGTAAAAAACTTTCTCGATTTTATTGCAGATATTCGCGGCTTCAAGGGTAAAGAAAAACAAAATTGTGTCGATGAAATCATCAAAAAGATTAATCTTGAGACAGTGCGTAATCAAACCATTGATACTTTATCGAAAGGATTTAAACGTCGTGTCGGAATTGCCCAGGCGTTGTTGCATGACCCTGAAGTATTGATTATGGATGAGCCCACCGATGGTCTTGATCCAAATCAGAAGCATGAAGTGCGTATGTTGATCAATGAAATGGCTGAGCATAAAGCCATTATTATTTCCACGCACATAATGGAAGAAGTCGATGCCATTTGCACACGAGCGATTATTATTGCCTCCGGCCAATTACTGTTCGATGGCACACCGGAAGAATTGTTAGCCAAATCGGATAGTGGCCGCATGGATGATGTGTTTCGCGATATCACCACAGCTTTTTATGCGGAGAAAGGCGAGGTGGCACAGTCATGAATCATATTAAAGCCATCTTCAAACGGGAATTTGCAGGATACTTTTCCACCCCTATCGCCTACGTTTTTATTGTCATCTTTCTCTTCCTGACAGGAGTCTTCACATTTTACATTGGCGCTTTTTACGAAAGAAACCAGGCTGATCTGGAGCCATTCTTCCGCTTTCATCCCTGGTTGTATCTGTTTCTGATTCCCGCCATTGCCATGCGTCTTTGGTCGGAAGAAAGGAAATCAGGCACCATTGAACTCATCATGACCTTACCTATCCCGATTCATCAAGTCGTGATTGGTAAATTCCTGGCAGCCTGGTGTTTCACCACGGTAGCGGTGATGCTAACTTTCCCCGTCTGGATTACGGTTAATTATCTTGGCAGCCCGGACAACACGGTGATTCTGGCTAGCTATATAGGTAGTCTACTCATGGCCGGTGGTTTTCTGGCGATAGGCTCCTGTGTCTCTGCCCTGAGTAAAAGTCAGGTGATTGCCTTTGTCATCAGTCTGGTAATTTCATTCCTGTTTTTACTGAGTGGTTTCCCATTGGTGCTGGATTTTTTCAACGGCTGGGCACCACAAGCTGTGGTCGATGCCATTGCATCGTTCAGCTTCCTGACTCATTTTGAATCGATCAAAAAAGGCGTGATTGATCTACGAGACATTATTTACTTTACTGCACTGATCAGCTTCTGGCTTTATGCCAATGTCGTAATCATTGATGTAAAGAAAGCCAGCTGAGGGTTATAAAAATGAATAAAAACATTACTTCCACTACAAGTCTGGCGCTGGCTGCCACTTTGTTTGTTGCCATTATTATTCTGGCCAACGCTACACTGACTAGCTGGCGTCTTGACCTGACAGAAAATAAATTATTCACCCTGTCTGAAGGTACGCTTAATATTTTGCATAATCTTGAGGAGCCAGTCAGGCTGGATTTTTATTTCTCGCAGAAAGCCATGGTTGGTTACCCTGCCTTAATGAATTACGGTGTCAGGGTGCGTGACATGTTGTTGGAGTACGAAGCACACTCAAACGGCATGCTGCATCTGAACATCATTGATCCTGAAGTTTTCTCGGAAGAAGAAGATCAGGCTGTCGCCAGCGGCATGCAGAGTGCACCCCTAAACAATGTTGGTGATCGCGCCTACTTTGGACTGGTCGGGACCAATTCAACCGATGAAGAAAAGAATATTCCTTTTTTCCAGTCCAGCAAAGAATCTGCGCTGGAATATGACATTACCAAACTGCTCTACAATCTCTCCTATCCTGAAAAAAGAGTCGTCGGCATCATGAGTTCGTTGCCTGTCTTTGGTGATAAACAGGAAAAGCTGCCCAAGTGGACCATTATCGACATGATTGAAGAGTTCTTTGAAATACGCGTTCTAGGCACTAATCCTAAAAATCTTGATGGTGTTGATGTATTAATGATCATCCACCCTAAAGACACCAAAGAAGAAACAATGTTTGCCATCGATCAATATGTCCTCAAGGGCGGCAAGGTCATGCTCTTTGTTGATCCCCTGGCTGAGGGTGATCGCAGTACGCCTGCTGACCCAAATAGCTCAGTGCTGCCTGATCTGGACTCAGATTTAAACAGACTCACCGAGCAATGGGGCATAACCGTACTCGACCAAAAAATTGTCGGTGATATTAATGCTGCCATGCATGTTCAGACTCGCAGTGCCACTGGTCCACAGGAAGTCACCTATCTTCCATGGTTAAGACTGGCCAGAGAAAGTTTCAATCAGAATGATTTTGCCACCAGTCAGCTCAATGTCATCCACATGGGTACGACTGGAATTATTGAGAAGAATGCTGACAGTGAAATTACTTTCACACCATTGATTGAAAGTACTAAACAGTCCATGCAACTAGATCGGGATTTTCTTTTTATACAGCGAGACCCAAAAATCATTCTTGATAATTTTAAATCAGAAGAGAAAAAACAAGTGATTGCGGCACGACTACAAGGACATGCCACAACGGCCTTCCCGGAAGGTGTACTCGATGATGAAGGCAATAAGAAAAACAGCGGAAGTGATAATTTAGTTAGCGAAGGTAATATTAATGTCATTGTTATTGCTGATACAGACATTCTCAATGATACCTTCTGGATAAGATACAAACCTTACTTCGGTGTAAACCTCCCGCAACCGATCGCAAACAATGGTGACTTTGTCGTCAATGCACTGGAAAACCTGTCAGGGGGTAGTGATCTGGCTAGTCTCAGAACTCGGGGAGAATACACCCGTCCCTTTGAAAGAGTCGAAGCCATCCGCCGCTCAGCAGAACTGGAATATCGTGAACGCGAACAAAAACTTGTCACAACCCTGCGGGAAACCGAGCAGAAAATACGTACACTTCAACAAAAGCAAGGTGGTGGTGATGGCGAAGAAAGTGCCTTATTACTTACCCCGGAACAGAGTGCAGAGATTGAAAAATTTCAAACACTGCGTATTGATACCCGTAAACAATTACGTGCGGTTCAACATGATCTAAAGAAAAATATCGAGTCTCTCGGTGCCAAGTTACGCTTCTTTAATATCGCATTCTTGCCATTAATCATTATCCTGATTTCCATTGGCACGGGTGTATACCGCATCACTCGCCGTACTTGATGAAACAGAGTCAAGGTTTTTAAAACCCATGAAGCGTCAAAATCTGTTACTTCTTTCTGCAACGACAATTGTTGTCATTGTTATTGCAGCACTATTTACTCAATCACGTGCTCCGCAAACAACCATCGAAAAAGAATTCCTGTTTCCGGAACTCGCCAACAAGATTAATGATGTTACGCGTATAGAAATTAAAAGCAGCGAAGACCCTGATGTCATCCTGAAAAAAATGGAAAATGGTCAATGGGCTTTACAAAGCGCAGACAACTATCCTGCTCAATTTGACAAGATAAAGGATGTCGTCGTTAGCTTATCTCAGCTGAAGATACTGGCCACTAAAACAGATAATCCAGAACTCTACCCGGATCTGGGTGTTGAAGGGCCTGAAGGCAATAACACAAGCTCATTGTTACTGACACTCAGCGATCAATCCGACACAATACTGGCATCACTTATCGTCGGCAAACCACGAAAAAATAACAGCGACAGTAATCGACCCAATCTTTATGTTCGTAAAATAGATGCCAAAAATGCACTCCTGGTCGAGGGTTACCTAAAACTTAAATCAAACAATAACGATTGGCTTGAACGCAATGTAATACATATCCCTGTTTCACGCATACAAAGTGTAAATATTCATAAAAGCAATGGCGGACACCTTTTAATCAGTAAACATGCCGAAGGTGATACCGAATTCAAGGTGATAGAAGGTAATACTGTAGCACCTTCAGTATTGTTGAATAAACTGGGTACTTTCTTTGAAGACATGCATATTGAAGGTGTTCATGCAGCGAATAATTTCGAATTCCCTGATGATGCAACGATCACGACATTTACAACATTTAATGGCTTGATTATCACCGTCAAGAATGTCCTTAGTGACGGCAAAGCCTTTGCGCATTTTTCATTCACAACAGCAACAACATCCACAGGCAGCACCCTTAATACGGAGGCTGGCGATGGGATACCAGAGAGTCATTCGGAAACCATCAGTATCGAAGAAGAAAGCCAGTTGTGGAATCAATTTCTAAGCCATTGGGTCTATGAAATCCCGGAATTCAAATTTGAAACACTAGACGTGGATGTTGCTCAAGCCTCTGAGTAATTCATTTCCATGGTCAAATTTCCTGGCCTTGCCCTAACTTTCTATCTGAACTCTGAAGCCTGCATTTACAAGTAGTTTCAGTATATACTGCCCCGCGTTATTATGACTCAGAATAGGCGGGCTTCTACCCAAACCACCTGGAAATAACCTTGGCAAAATCAAACGAAAAAAATCTACTAAGCTTTCAGGATTTAATCTTCCAGCTACAACATTTCTGGGCTGATCGAGGCTGTATTATTGAACAACCCCATAGCGTAGAGATGGGTGCGGGGACATTCCATCCATCAACCTTTTTACGTGCCATTGGACCAGAACCATGGCATGCGGCCTATGTACAGCCTTCACGGAGACCTACTGATGGTCGTTACGGCAAGAACCCCAATCGTTTGCAACATTATTTTCAGTTTCAGGTTTTGTTAAAACCTTCTCCCGATGATATTCAAGAGCTGTATCTTGAGTCCTTGAAGGATCTCGGTATCGATCCACTGGTGCATGATATTCGGTTTGTTGAAGATAACTGGGAATCACCGACACTCGGAGCCTGGGGCCTGGGCTGGGAAGTCTGGCTGGATGGCATGGAGATTAGTCAATTTACTTATTTGCAACAGGTTGGTGGTCTGGATTGTTCTCCTGTTGCAGGTGAAATCACCTATGGCCTGGAACGCCTGGCCATGTATTTACAGAATAAAGATAGCGTCTTTGATTTGTTGTGGAGTAAAACAACAGAAGGTGAAATCAGTTACGGCGATATTTATCATCAAAATGAAGTTGAGATGTCGGCCTATAATTTTGAATTGGCTGATACTGAGTCACTGTTCAAATGGTTTGATACCTGCGAATCGGAATGCATGAAGTTAATCGAGAAAAATTTACCACTACCAGCTTATGAAATGGTATTGAAGGCATCGCATTCTTTCAATCTGCTCGATGCCAGACACGCGATCTCTGTCACTGAAAGACAGCGATTTATTTTACGAATACGGACTTTATCCAAAGCAATCGCACAAACATATTTCGAAGGTCGTAAGGCCCTGGGTTTCCCCCTGGTTAAAAATTAATAGCATTAAGTCATGATAAAACAAACATTGTTACTGGAAATCGGGACCGAGGAACTACCTCCTAAGGCCTTATTAAAACTTGCGCTTGCCTTTGCTAATGGCATGCGTGATGGCCTGGATAAAGCAGAACTTGAGTTTGACGAAGTCAATTATTTTGCGACACCCAGACGCCTGACTGTCATGGTCACAGGCTTAGACACCGCGCAGACAGACAAAGAAGTCTTGAAAAGAGGCCCAGCCATCAAAGCGGCATATAACGACGCTGGAGAACCCACTCCCGCAACTTTAGGTTTTGCAAAATCCTGTGGCGTAGAGATCTCTGAACTTGAAACCATGGAAACAGATAAAGGCAGCTGGCTCACTTATCTGGCCCAGGAAAAAGGCAAACCGACTGTTGAGTTAATCTCTGAAATCGCCGAAACCGCCCTGTCCAGATTACCCATCCCTAAAAGAATGCGTTGGGGAAACGGAAGTATAGAATTTGTTCGTCCTGTGCATTGGGTTGTGGCCATGTTCGGCACAGAAACCATCGACTGTTCCATTCTTGGTATCAAGGCTGGAAATCAGACCTTTGGCCACAGGTTTCACCATCCTGATGCAATTCAACTTAAGTCAGCTGAGAGTTACCAGCAGCAGTTAGAAGAAACAGGCAAAGTCATTGTCGATTTTAACCAGCGTAAAACGATAATCAAAGAGGCCGTCAATAAGGCCGCAGAAGAAGCAAACGGCCTGGCAGTCATAGATGAGAACTTACTTGATGAAGTAACTGCATTGGTGGAATGGCCGGTTGCGATCTCTGGGATATTCGACGATAAATATCTTAAATTACCGGATGAAGTGTTAATCGCCACCATGCAGGGGCATCAAAAATATTTTCCTGTCGTCGATAAAAAAAACAATCTACTTCCGTGCTTCGTCACTGTTGCTAATATTGAAAGCAAGTCTCCTGATGTCATACGATTAGGCAATCAACGCGTGATCTCACCCAGATTAAGTGATGCCGAATTTTTCTGGCAACGAGATAATGAAACAACACTCGCTGATCTAGGCCCGAAATTAGCCGATGTTGTGTTCCAGCAAAAACTGGGGAGTCTCGCTGACAAATCAGTTCGTATAATGTCACTTGCAATCTCCATGGCTGATATGCTTGGAATAGACTCAGCGCTTGCTGCACGGGCGGCAACTTTGAGTAAATGCGATTTACTCACTGACATGGTTAGAGAGTTTCCAGAACTACAAGGTGTCATAGGACGTTACTACGCCATCAACAATGGTGAAGATACAGAAGTAGCAATAGCACTTGAGGAACAATACATGCCTCGCTTTGCAGGAGATCAAATACCACAAAGCAAAACCGGTCAGATAATTTCAATTGCAGACAAGCTTGATACGCTGGTTGGTATCTTTGCCATTGGTAAAGCACCAACGGGGGATAAAGATCCATTTGCACTACGACGCGCAGCCCTGAGTGTATTACGTATCATGATCGAAGGTCAACTTGAATTAGATCTGAAGGTTTGTCTGAACAAAGCCGTAGAAAATTACGACGCTGAGTTGACAACCGATGAGCTAGGCATGAATGAACTTGTTTGGCAGGTTTTTGATTTTATGATGGAACGCTTGAGGAAATATTATATCGATCAGGGGATCTCTGTAGATAATTTCGAAGCCGTATTAATGCTTAAACCTGCACAGCCTTATGATTTCCATCGGCGGATTAATGCCGTTGTTCAATTCAGAAAATTACCAGAAGCAGAGAGTCTTGCAGCTGCCAATAAACGTATCAGCAATATTCTGAAACAGGCAAAAGCTCAAAATAATATTCAGATCAATGATGATTTACTTCAAGAAGCTGCCGAACAAAATCTGGCTGCAGCGCTTAATTCAATCAAGGAAAAAATAAACCCACTATTAGAAAACAGCGAGTATGAGCTTGTGCTCAGGGAGCTTGCTGGCCTCAAAGATGATGTCGATGTTTTTTTTAATGATGTCATGGTTATGTGTGAGGATGAAGCTATCAAAAACAATCGGCTTGCATTATTAAACCAGCTCAGTAACCTGTTTCTAAAGACAGCAGATATATCCAGACTTCAGAACTAGGTTAATTTTAGAACCAGGATAACTTTAAAACCTGGGCAGCTTTTAGAACGAGAGAGTCACAGGCCTATGCCATTAATCATTCTTGATCGAGACGGTGTTATCAACTACGACTCAGCCGATTTTATTAAATCGGCTGATGAATGGATCCCTATTCCCGGTAGTATCGAAGCAATTTCACGGCTTTCACAAAATGGTTATCGCATCATCATCGTCAGCAACCAGTCTGGCATTTCACGCAAGAAATTCACCATTGACGACCTCAATGAAATTCACCAAAAAATGATAATGCACCTTGGACAATACGGTGGTTCAATTGAAGCTATTGTCTTTTGTCCACATGGCCCGCGACAGGGCTGCGATTGTCGTAAACCAAAACCCGGTATGTTATTCGACATCGCCAAAAGGCTGCGTATTTCCCTGAAAGACATTTACTTTGTCGGCGACAGTCAGCGTGATCTTGATGCCGCACAGGCAGCAGGTGCAAAACCAGTATTAGTCAGAACTGGTAACGGTGCCTTGCTGGATGATAGCGGCTCTGTTCCAGTGGATGTCCCCGTATATACCGATCTGGCTGAATTTGTAGACACCTTATTGAATGCTGCTTAGATCATTACTTTTTTACGTGGGCTTGATCTCCTCGACGATTTTCATCGTGCCATTTTGCCTGCTTATTTATCCATTACCTTTTACCAGTCGCTACTATTTTGTCACCCGCTGGACTATCTTTAATTTGTGGTGGCTGCAGGTCACCTGTAATTTAAGATACACAATAGAAGGTCTGGATAACATCCCCGCTGAAGCTTCAATCATCATGAGCAAGCATCAATCGGCGTGGGAAACACTGGCAATACAATTAATTTTTCCAGCCCAGGTCTGGATATTGAAACGTGAATTATTGTGGCTGCCTATTTATGGCTGGGGATTGGCCTCTATGCAACCGATTGCCATTGATCGTGGTTCTGCGATTAAATCTTTCAGACAGATTGTGAAACAGGGTTGTGAACGCCTGGCAGAAGGCTTGTGGGTTGTCATCTTTCCGGAAGGTACACGTGTTGCCCCAGGACAATCAAAAAAATACTTGCCCGGTGGTGGCATGTTGGCAGAAAAATCTGGTGCCATGATTATCCCCATTGCACATAATGCCGGTCATTTCTGGCCAAAAAACAGCATCACCAAAAAATCGGGGATCATACAGATGGTCATAGGTCCTGCCATTGATCCAAGTGGCAAAACTGCAACTGAAATCACTGATGAAGTAGAGAAATGGATTGAAAACGCTGTCGATAATCTTCCAAAACCGGATTAGCGTCAAATAGCTACAATTAGAGAAATATAAAAAGTATTGGTTACAAACTATGGTCCGTTAACGACCGTATATGGATACTCGGCTAGAGATGTTGAATTGGTGTAGTCATCCACATGATATTATCCAACATTCGGCACTCTGGTAACTTGCTTATGTATTTAATGAGTTAAAAATGAATATGGACTGGAAAGTATTTGCAATTATATTTGGTGCTGTGTTTATTGCAGAGCTAGGCGATAAAACACAGTTGGCAACAATGCTGTTTGCTTCCGATAAAGAAGTTAGCAAACTAACCGTATTTATTGCAGCATCATTTGCACTAATAGTAGCAACGGCACTAGGTGTTTTAGCCGGCAGTTTACTTTCAGAATATATAAATGAAAAGTATTTACATTACATAGCAGGTGCTGGGTTTGTCGCAATTGGTATTTTTACTTTATACCATGCATAGCATGGCGGTTTAAGGGCGGCACCCTTAGCACAACAACCTCAAATTTCTACGTCTGCTCGGCCGCTTAAATTAGCGTTATATCTGAATGTTTACTTTCAAGTGCCACTTCAATCGGTCGGTCGGTCACAGACCTTGACTCTATAGTCTACTATAGGGTTTATACTTAGCTAATCAATTCTATTGAGGCTTCATATGTCTATATATTCAATTGGTCAGGTTGCCAAACAATCTGGAATTAGTGTTGAAACGATACGCTATTATGAAAAGGAAGGTTTGTTAAAAGAACCTGAAAGAAAGGAAAGTGGTTATCGCCAATATAAACAAGAGGCTATTGCACGCCTTTCGTTTATTCAACAGGCAAAGGAACTGGGTTTTTCACTCAAGGAAATTGGTGAATTGTTATCTATAAGGTCTGATGAAAACAATTTATGTAATGAGGTTAAACAATTGGCGCAGGAGAAACTGGACAATATTGAAAGCAAACTAAAACTGTTGCAGCGCATGCGTAAAAGTTTAAAGAAATTAGTTGATGATTGCCCTGGGCAAGCACCACTTAATGAGTGTCCAATTTTGGATGCTTTGGAAAAGCAGAGATCTTAAAAATGGCATTAGTTGAATTCATCTATGAAATAAATTGCCCTAATGTTGAATTAACACGTTCTAAATTGTTACAGGCATTTTCAAAATTGAACATAAAACCACACTGGCAGGAATGGGAAATCAATGATAATGATGCGCCGGCTTATGTTCGTCGATACGGTTCGCCAACGATTTTGATTAATGGTAAAGACGTCGATGAATCCAGTAATTTAAATAATCCTCTACAATGTCGTCTATACGCTCAATCAGATAATTCAATTAGTGGTGTTCCACCTATAGGTAGCATCATGAATGCTATCAAGGCAACTACAGATAGTAATCATAAATTTTATTTTGCTGGTTCCAGGTTAAATGCTGCGGCAATACCGGCAATAATTATTGCACTGTTACCGAAATTGGTTTGTCCATTTTGTTGGCCCCTATATACCGGACTTCTAGGATTGATAGGTATCAATTTTATCAATTACACGCCTTTTTTATTCCCTTTGTTGATAGTTTTTCTGATATTGACAAATTCAGGCCTGGTGCTTGTTGCGAGAAGAAAAAAGCAATATGCACCGGTTTATCTTGGTGGCGCCTCATCATTGCTAATTCTTATTGGTAAATTTTTATCTGCAACAGATATGCTGATTTATATTGGACTCACTGGATTAGTTATGTCGGTTATATGGCAATCAAGAATCAAATATTCAGGTGATTATGGTTCTTGTTCGGCCTGTATTAATGATGAAGTAGTTAGTGAATAAATTGATAACTTAAGGAGAAATAACATGACTAAACGTAAAGTTGAAATATTTAGTGCGGGTTGCTCCCTATGTCAGGAAACGATTGATCTTGTAAACGAGTTAGCTTGTTCATCTTGTGAAATTATTATCCATGACATGCATGACAAAAACACACAGCTTCGTGCCAAAGAACTGGGGGTCAAGTCAGTACCAGCGGTAGCCATCAATGATGTTCTGGCCGATTGTTGTCGTGGCCAAGGTGTAGATGCAGAGATACTCAAAGCAGGAGGGCTAGGAACCCCTTTATAACCGGTCACACTTGTATACCAACCGTCTGCTTTCAGTAAATTCTGTTGAAAACTCCATTTTTCAATAGGATAAGAAATCTATAGCTGTTCAAGCGGTTTAAATATCATTGGATATGAGGGGGACTCATGGAATACTCAAAATCTCGATCTAGATCAGCTATTGCGCCTACTCATGATAAATGGATAGCATTCTCGAAGTGATTGATACTTGGCAAAATTTTAATATCTTTAAATTATCGAGTTTTTCAACAGAAGTATTAAGCAGACGTTCACCAGAGGCTTATATCAAGAGTTAGCGGGTTCGAAGCGAGACGAGTGGAATTTTTTCACTATTTTGAAACGAATATTGAACCTTTTTAACGAAAAAGAGTGGAAAAGTGGGGAATTTTTTCACTACCGTATTAGAATCATCCATAGGTTCGACAGACTCCTGATATTGAATTCTGGGGTACGTCTCCATAAAAAAGGAGCTTAATATGATAATCACCACGCTGGAATCCGTTCCCGGCAAAACCATCACCAAACATCTCGGACTGGTTCAAGGGAGTACAGTTCGCGCCAAACATGCTGGTAAAGATATTATGGCGGGAATAAAAAATATCTTTGGCGGAGAACTAACAGCCTATACGGAATTACTACACGAATCCCGTGATGAAGCGATTGCAAGGATGAAAGAACAGGCGCAAGCAACGGGCGCAAATGCCATACTCAATGTCCGCTTCTCTACCTCCTCAATCACTCAGGGTGCTTCAGAAATATTCACCTATGGAACCGCCGTAACACTGGAATAGTTATGGAAGCTTACCTGGACATTATTATTTTCTTTGTGCTCCTGGCACTCGGCTACTTTTTTGGTCAGTCGATTGAGAAAAAACATTATCGTTCAATCATCAAGCGCGAAGCACAACTCAGATCAATTCCTGTGATCGCCAGTAAAATATTACCTGATGAATTTCTACCTTGCCAGACAGAACTGGTTTCCGGGAATGTGGTTATCTCGGTAGATTATTTTAAAAAATTCGTTGCCGGGCTACGAAGTATCGTTGGTGGCAGACTGACGAGTTATGAAAGCCTGATTGACCGCGGACGTCGTGAAGCTATTTTACGAATGAAACAGGAAGCCAGAAAATTAAATGCCGACTATGTGTTCAATATTAAAATGGAGACATCTTCTATTTCCAAAGGCGGCGGAAACAGCATTGGTTCTGTTGAAGTCCTTGCCTATGGAACCGCCGTTATGATTGAAAAAAAAGTCCAGATAACTAACGACCTGGCTGAGGAAACCACAGCAGGAATCAATCTTCGTACTGCCTGATACATTCCGTCGTTCAGCATATAATATCAGTGCAATACCGGCTTACATGTAGTTCCTGACTAATAAAAACTCATGCAATACTCCAACCCTAAAATACCAGAGGGTATTAACACTACCGATGAGCACCCACTAAAGGAATTTTTTATTCTAAGTGTCGGTGTATTAGGCTTCATCTTTGTTGCTGTCATCTTCCTCAGTCTTGCTGCAGAAAAACTCGCTGTTTATGTGCCATTCGAGACAGAACAAAGTTTGATTCCTGAAATGTGGGCCCAGATTGAACCGGAAACAGAGTCGGAAACAAGCAGGCAAACCCGGGAATATCTGCAGTCCCTGAGTAATCGATTGGCAGCGCATATGCAACTCCCTGAGGGAATGGAAATTACAGTACATTATGTTGAAGGCGATATCATCAATGCCTTCGCCACCATCGGTGGACATATTTTTATCTATCAAGGATTGCTCGACGAACTCAACAGTGAAAATGCTTTGGCCATGGTCATCGCTCATGAGATGGCTCACGTTTATTATCGGCACCCGATTATTGCCATGGGCAGAGGTGTTGTTATTGGGTTATTATTGTCCGCCATATCAGGTGCCAGCAGTGACCTGTTTGTCGGCCAAATCGTCAATGAAACCGGCATGATAGCGCTGCTGAATTTTAACCGTGATCAGGAAAGAGAGGCAGACATCACCGCACTTAATGCCGTCAATGGCCTGTATCACCATGTGGCAGGCACCAATGATTTATTCAGGGCATTAATGCAGGCATATGCTCCAGATGCGCTAGAACCACCAGTTTTTCTTAGCACGCATCCATTGACACAAGATCGAATCGATGACCTGATAGAATATGCTCATGAAAAAGGCTGGGATACCGACTCAACGTTAACACCAATCCCGCAAAACTTGAGATAAATCAATTCTTTCCTGGCATGACTCATGGTATAAATTCCACCTATTCAAAATCGTATTATTATTATTAATTGGAAAGCTTCATGTTACAAACACCCGAATTAACAGAACAAAATCTCAAAGATTATGAGCGAGATGGTTTTGTCATCGTCCGTAATGCCTTCAACGCAGAGGACATGACGAAGATTGAGCAATGGACGGTTGAATTGGCAGAATTACCTGAAGAATCAGGAAAACAATGGGTCTATCACGAACAAAGTAAAATCAACCCTGATGAGAAATTAATTTGCCGCATAGAAAAAATCTCACCCTTCCACAAAGGATTTGCCGAACTCGGTGAAGTTTTAAAAACTCCCATGTCACAGATCATGGGTGAAGATGCGATAATGTTTAAGGAAAAGGTCAATTTTAAAATGCCTGGTGGCGATGGTTTTACCCCACATCAGGATCAACAGGCCGGCTGGGGATATTATACTGACTATTTTTTAAGCGCTCTGGTATCTATCGATGAAGCCACCATTGACAATGGGTGTGTACAGATCGTCGCTGGTCACCAGCATGATGGCCTTTACAAGGAATGGGAGCCATTAACAGAAGAAAATATGGCAGATATGGAGTTTGTTCACTGCCCGACCAAACCCGGTGATATGGTGATCTTCGATTGTTATGCACCGCATTCTTCCGACCCTAATATGAGTGATAAAACCAGACGTCTGTATTATGCGACGTATAATCGTGCCTCAGCTGGCGATCACATGGAACAATACTACGCGGACAAGTATAAAAACTATCCACCGGATATAGATCGTGAGAAGGGCAAAGTGTACGTTTTCAGGGTCTAGTGACTCAAAGAATTATTATAAATAATTTATGGAGAATCAAAATTGAGTAAACGCATCTTACATACCATGCTACGTGTTGGCGATCTGGATCAATCAATAAATTTCTACACAAATGTACTGGGCATGAAATTACTACGAAAATCAGAAAACGAAGAATTTAAATATACCCTGGCATTTATCGGCTATGCAGAAGAGTCTGAAAGTGCAGTCATAGAGCTTACATACAACTGGGGGACAAACAAATATGATCTTGGCAATGGCTATGGACACATTGCCATTAGTGCCGATGATATCTATGCAACTTGCGAAGAAATAAGAAGCGCGGGCGGTGAGATTATTCGTGAACCGGGCCCTGTCAAAGGCGGCACCGTTGAAATTGCCTTTGTGAAAGATCCGGATGGTTATGCCATTGAACTGATAAATTCAGCGCATGTGGGACAAGACTAACAGGAACAAGATTAGTATTTTTTTGAGTGCTTGCTAGTGAATGTGCTCAGATCCTGCTGCATCCTGATCTTGTTTAAAATTCCAGTCTGCTCTGACGATGCCTTGTGAGAGGAGATTGTGAAACATATACATTAAGGAATCATTTAGATTCAGGGTAAGCCCCTGCCCGTTTTCCGGTAATAACTGTAAGCGTAAGATCTTGTCTTCGCTGGTATTCGTCTTGATCCCGAATCCAAGGATACCCTTCTTACCCAAGGGATAATTCTTAACATTACTCTCGAATGGTTTTTCCAGGGCACCTTCTTTAATCATATCCGTTGTTTGTGGCGTTGAGCCCAATGCCGTCATTCCACCACGTTCATTCATGCCTTTATTAATAATATCCATTAATAAGCCCGCGTAGCGACGCGTAAACCAAACCCGGTATTCATCACCATTCTTGGTTGTCGCTCGCATCAATAATCGATCTTCTTTGTCAACGTATGCAATATTTATCTGGTGTAATTGATCAGTCATTTGTTATTTGAGAACCTTTTGTCACTAAAAATGTGATGTTATAATCATTCTAACTATTTACGAATAAGAATACCCTAGAACATGTTTAAAAATCGAGTACACTTTACGCAGTCACTTTGATAATACAGGTTGTAGTTATGAGAAATGATAATGACATCCATAAAGAACTCATGGATAAGCTTGATGAATTAACTGCTAGATTAGGTGATATTGAAAAAGACATCCAGCATAAGGAATCACCAATCAGTGCTGATTTCGCAGAGCAGGCCACCGAAACCGAGAATGATGAAGTATTGGCTGCTCTGGAAAATGAAACCAATATACCTATCAACAATATCAGAAATGCATTGAAAAAAATGGAAGAAGGCAGCTATGGTTTCTGCTCAGCCTGCGGTATAGAGATCCCGGAGGAAAGGATTAAAGCGTTGCCTTACACGGATAAATGTTTTGAGTGCTCAAATAAATAATAGTGATTGTATAGAAATACTATTCCAGATCAAATTTGAATTTTTGTGCCATCACATTTTGGGCATCTGTAATACCAGTAAAAAGATTATTATCCTTCTCTAATAAAGGATTTATTACCAGGTTAACTTCTTCCACATCGCCTTCTGTTGCCGGGTTATGGGATTCAATATAGATGGTAATTTCATCATACCTGGCTATTATTTCCGAACTATTATCAAGATACTTGATGAATGCCTGATGAAACACATTACATTCTTCATGATCAGGAATATTAAGCTGTCCAGTTTTTATAATTACATTCCGATGAGTTGAATCAAGTACATCAAGAGCTTCGCGCATTTCACCTATATCAACCTTCTCACCATCATAATATTTGTTCAGATGATTCAGATATACTTCGTAATGTAAATTAGCCTCATCAAGCAAATCTATCACACCATCATTATAGGCAATCACCTCGTCCTGAATATTGCCCCAATACCAATACCAGATCACTGATGCAGCAACAATAAAAATCCACAATAGATTCTTCATACTGTCCAGACCCCGCTTTTCTTTAACATGGTCTTACATCTGATAGAATGAATAATAAAATACTGTCACAAAATATGTGAGCAGCGCCACTAATACTCGTATTTATTCTTGTAGTATTAAGGGATTACAATTCTTGATCTGCACATTACCCTGTAACAAATTTCCTTTGGAATATTCACTGAAGTGACAGGTATTTGTCTCTGGGTCGTAATTCTCTATCCAGAGATTCTCGTCTTTCCACGTCGCATTAATATGTCGCTGCCCATCAGGCACAGACACCGACATCACCCCGCCCCATTTTTTAACAAAGATCTGTTCGAAGTGAAAATAATACGCACCCCAACCTGTTAGCAGGATGACTGCTGAGACGACGAATACCGCCTTCCAGGCATCCATCCGAAAGCCAACAAAGAAAACTACTGCACCAATCAACGCGACGATCAAAAACCAGTAAGCGTAGGTAATCATCTTTTAATCACTCCAAATTCTTTATTCAGTTGAATTCTATCTGATTGATTAAAATAATTCTGTCCCCTTTTTCCCCCTTTTTCCCCCTTTTTCCCCCGAAATTCTCTCATTTGTACTGATTATCTTTCGCATAAAGAAAACAATCTAACTTGGATGCGTCCCATTTTTTTGCAAGGCTGGTATTTTGCCAGTTTTCTTGACTCCGCTACTTATTGAATCTAGTTTACTTAGCTTCTCTTTTCTAAAATCGAGATCTTTCTCTGACTTATTTTTTGGAAATGTTCCAAAAGCCACTCGGGGGCCCGATGTAGGAAATCTCTTCATCGCTGGGCTCACCCTTTCCCTATAATCACCGAGCATCGATAAAACGCTAGAATAAACACCACGACCTAAAAAGCTTGCGACAATAAGCATTTCAGATACACCATCATTATTAGGGCGGTTTCTAACAGTCTCTAGCAAGACTTCTCGAATTCGTGCTAATTTTATTCCTTGAACCCAGTAAAATGCTGGCACATCATTCCAGAGAGAGAACTGAAATATGGTGAGCTTGTGTTTCTCTCCAACATTGACATCGTCTCTATTTGAATACCATTTCCATAGAACCACGGGGGATGGCATAGACTCTGAGCTTCCTCTAGATAAAACTGACCAAGCAGCAATTTCTTGTTCAATACCTTCTGGAGCTACGGTAAAACTCATTCCCTTAATTGAAATCGAGTCCGGAGAGTCTTCGATAATAAAACGTTTCGCCTCTTCATCTCCAGGATCTTTTGAGAGAATAAATACGTCACTACTGGCTGGCGATTTGACCACTTTCGCAACCTTCTCCAGCAAAGAATCCCGAAACTGATCAATTCTGCGTTCTATAACCTCACTGAAGTCACGAGAATCACCAAGATGATTACTGGCACTTCTTCTCACAAAGAATGTGCCTTTCTGCAATAAAATTTTTTGATTTCCGCTCGGATGAGTAAACACACCATCTTTGCTAATCATGTGGGTCATACCAACAGATTGGAGTATGTAAATAATTACTATTGATAGTCCATCAATTTTGAATTCCTTGACCCGCAAGCTAATTATGTTCGGTTCTAGGTGCCTATTTATTTTTTGATGTAAATTATTTGTATCCTTAATCGTGTTGGCAACTTTCCTAGATAAACCAACAATTTGTTTTTCGCTGTCATTAATCCCGAATATCAGGTATCCACCATGGGTATTGGCAAAAGCAGAAATATCTTTGGTTATCTCCAGCCAACATTTTTCAGACGTAGGATCAATTGTCTGTTTATAATCAACCCTATCATCTTCCTCGGCATACTCTACAAGAAACACTGCTGTTTCTCGCGTAAGGGGGGTCGTCTCTTCTTAACTGGTCTCGTGCACTTGTCATCGGTATATTTGGGACAATGATTATCTAACAGTTTACTCTACGAAAGCTTCTGTATATTTCTCGAGATAATCCTGAACAGAACACTAAATTAGAAAAAAATAAAAAACAGACAGAAGCCAAAGCTCCTGTTTGTTTTTTTGTAATGTAATTCATCTTGCGCATTCCTTCGCATGATTACTTCTAGAATTTCTCAGATTTTTGCGAAGACAAGGCGTCGTGCTTTCGAGAATCGTAGTTTACAGTTGTAAATGAGACTCGCAGAAAGTGCGACAACGCAGTCTTCGTGAAAAGATAAGGATTCTTAACTGCACTTGGACTCGCCACAGTTGAGGCATGTAAGACACCCATCCATCTTAATCACCGCCTTGGTGCTGCACTTGTGGCATAATTTTGCGCCGCCCGGGAAATCATCCGGGGATTTTTCCTCGGTACCTTTTAACATGCTTTCATATTCTGCACGTTTGTCTTTGATCAATTTCTTTTGGTGTTCATCGAGACCATCATCTTTTAACAGACCAATCAATCTCAAATGACTTTCCAGAACATCTCCGATCTCTGCGACCAGAGAAGGCATAAACTTGCCGCCTTTCTTGAAGTATCCTCCGCTGGGGTCAAAAACGGAACGCAGTTCTTCGACGAGAAAGTTTATATCACCACCCTTTCTGAACACGGCAGAAATAATTCTTGTCAGTGCGACTATCCATTGAAAGTGATCCATGTTCTTTGAGTTAATAAACATTTCAAAGGGACGACGCAGTTCATGTTCTGTCCCTGGATTCAGAACGATATCATTGACTGTCACATACAGCGCGTGTTCAGACAGGGGCGTACTTATCTTATAGGTTGAACCCAACAGCATTTCCGGGCGTTCAACCCGTTCATGCATTTGTACAACATTGGTCTCGCTCCCTGTTCCAGATGCCTGGGCTTCAGTTATTTGTACATTGCCGGTATCTGCTTTGTTCTGAACTACCTCAAAGCCGACGATTTTATCTTTAATTTTAGTAGCCATACTATTTTCTCCACTGGCAATCCTGTTTAGAACTTGCCGTAATAACCCTCCTTAAGTGCATCGAAGAGATTCGCGGCGGTATGTATTTCGCCATCGTAATCCACTTCTTCATTACCTTTTAATTCTATAGTTTCACCATTCTCAAGTTCAAAACGGTAAAGCGTATTTTCCAGATCGGCCTCTTTGACCAGCACCCCCTGGAAGGCTTCCGGATTAAACCGGAAGGTGGTACACCCTTTTAAGCCTTGATCATAGGCATATTCGTAAATATCCTTGAATTCATCGAAGGCAAAATCAGTCGGTACATTCGCTGTTTTTGAAATGGATGAATCAATCCATTTCTGTGAAGCTGCCTGAATATCGACATGCTGGGTTGGTGTCACATCATCTGCGGCGATAAAGTAATCCGGCAGAGCATTTTCTTCATCTTCTGAAAATGGCATCGCATTCTTATTCACCAATTCACGATAGGCCAGAAGTTCGAAAGAGTAGACATCGATTTTTTCCTTGGTTTTTCTACCTTCACGGATGACGTTACGTGAATAATGATGTGCGAAGCTGGGCTCGATACCATTACTGGCATTATTCGCTAGTGACAAAGAAATTGTGCCTGTCGGCGCAATAGAATTATGGTGTGTGAAGCGAGCACCCACTTCTTCTAGTTCCTTGACAAGCTCTGGTGCTACCTCAGCAATGAGCTGCATATATTTACTGTATTTCGCATGCAAAACCTTGCCTTTGACCTTGTCACCAATTGTAAATCCATCGTCTTTCATTGCTGGGCGAATACGTAACATTTCACCAGAAACAGTGAATTCTTCATCCATAATCGGTGCGGCGCCTTTTTCTTTGGCAAGATCCAGGGCGGCTTCCCAACCGGCAATGGCCAGTTCACGACTAATCTTTTCAGCAAAATCAATCGACTCTTCGTTACCGTATCTCATCTTCAACATAGTCATGGTTGAACCCAATCCGAGAAAGCCCATGCCATGACGACGCTTACGCACGATCTCATCACGCTGACCAGCCAGAGGCAAACCATTAATCTCAACGACATTATCCAACATGCGAGTAAAGACCTTGACTGCCTTGCGGAAATCATCCCAATCGAAACGGGCGCGATCGGTAAAAGGTTCAATCACGAAACGCGTGAGATTGACCGAACCGAGTAAACAGGAACCATAGGGAGGCAGAGGTTGTTCGCCACAAGGATTGGTTGCACGGATGTCTTCGCAGAACCAGTTGTTATTCATTTCATTGACTTTATCAATCAGGATAAAACCAGGCTCAGCATAATCATACGTAGAAGCCATGATGATGTCCCACAGACGCTGTGCACGAATAGTCTTATAAATCCTACAGGCCACCAGACCTTCGTCGTTAACGCTATAGCCCTGGTGAATTGGCCAATCGCGCCAGACAACCTGCTCAGGATCATTCACATCGATTGTTTCACTTTCTCTTTCGTTGACGGGGAAAGCCAGCTTCCAGTCACCATCATTTTTGACGGCGGTCATAAATTCGTCGGTGATCAACAGGGAAAGATTAAATTGGCGCAGACGACCATCTTCACGTTTTGCGCGAATGAATTCAATGACATCTGGATGACCAACATCAAAGGTTGCCATCTGTGCACCACGACGTCCTCCTGCTGATGAGACGGTGAAACACATCTTATCGAAGATATCCATGAAGGACAGCGGACCAGAAGTATAAGCGCCGGCGCCGGCAACATAGCCGCCTTTAGGACGCAGTGTTGAAAACTCATAACCGATCCCACAGCCGGCCTTCAATGTCAGACCTGCTTCATGGGTCTTGCCCAGGATGTCATCCATGGAGTCTTCAATCACACCTGAAACGGTACAATTAATTGTCGATGTGGCTGGTTTGTATTTGGTGGCACCGGCATTGGAAATAATACGGCCGGCAGGGATCACACCGCGGCGTAATGCCCAGACAAATTCCTGGTACCAGGCCTCTCGTTTTTGTTCGGTTTCTTCGACATCTGCTACAGCTCGCGCGACACGCATGTAGGTGTCATCCATGGACTTATCAATAACTGTACCATCCTTCATTACGAGACGATATTTCTTCTCCCAAATATCCTCGGAGGCAGCCTGGAAAGGTACTTCAACAGCAGTGGTTCGAACGATTTCAGCTGGTACTGTATTCATCAAAAATTATTCCCCCATGAATCTCTCAAATTACCCGTGTTTTACCACTTATGGTAAACAATTCTTATGATTTTTAAAATTTTGCACCGCAACAAAAAACACAACATCTAGTGGTTTGCTACCTGACTAAACCACAATATATAGTGGTTTATAAAACAAAGCAACAACTAAATTTAATTACTTAAATTTAGTTTCGAAGTGCTTGTTTAATAAAGAGAAATACATGCTGAATACCCGAAAAAAGGCTTTTCCCTTAGCTTTTATATCAACAACTCAGGTTGAATTTATAGCATTTTCAAATTTGAAATGACACTGCTTTTGGCAGCTATTTTTAGACAAATTTTGCATAAGCTTGCCAGCACTGGATTTCATAAATATGGGCATAAAACTTGCCTGTTTTCATGGCTATCTCGCAGTATAATTCCCGGTATAATTCTGCCCTCAAAAATAAAACAATAAGATGAATCTACAGACTCTTCACGGGTACCTGATCAGCTGAACAATGCCACTAGAAAACATCAAAAATTCAGAGTCCAGTACTAACTCACGTCCTGTTGCCATCTGGTTATTTATCTGCGCATTCATGATCTTCATCATGGTGGTATTGGGTGGCGTCACACGCCTGACACAATCCGGTTTATCCATGGTTGAATGGAAACCCGTCACTGGTTTTCTGCCGCCGATGACCGAATTGATCTGGCAAGATACCTTTGAAAAATATCAGCAGTATCCAGAATTCAAGATTAAAAACCCGGATATGGATCTGTCTGGATTTAAATCTATCTTCTGGCTGGAATTCATTCATCGTGTCTGGGGTCGTAGTATCGGCATTGTCTTCTTGGTACCGTTTATGTTTTTTTTACTGAAGAAAAAGCTAAATAGAAAACTGATACCGAAATTGATCACAATGTTTATCCTCGGCGGCCTACAGGGAGTTCTGGGCTGGGTGATGGTCAAGAGTGGTTTGTCTATTCAGCCGGATGTCAGTCAATATCGTTTAACTGCACATTTGACCCTCGCCTTTTTCCTTTACGGCTGGATACTCTGGACTGCACTGGGATTATTATTTCCAAAGCCACATACCTTCAAACAACAATCTCTACATTCTTATAAAGGCTTTCTCTCGGTCTTAACGTTATTACTTGTGATTGCCATTATGTCTGGTGGTTTTGTGGCAGGAACTGATGCGGGTTTTATTTATAATACGTTTCCTCTCATGGGAGAAACATTTTTTCCAAAAGATTTATTCGCTTTTGATCCCCTGATCATAAATTTCTTTGAAAATGTTGTGACCATTCAATTCACACATCGTGTATTAACAATGTTGATTTTTGTTTCTGTGGTTGGTTTCTGGTTTAAAACCCTGAATCAGGAACTGCCTGGACGCACTCAAATAGCTTTGCATTGCTTGTTGGCGGCAGTCATCCTGCAAGTGACACTTGGCATCTCAACATTGTTATTGGTTGTACCTGTGCCACTGGCAGCATCACACCAGGCAGGGGCATTGATATTATTGACCGCCATGCTTTGGGCAAGGCATGAATTTAGGGCATGAATTCCCTGAGTAGTTAAATCAGCAACAGCTTGATTTTTCATCAGCTTGTTTGTGCACACCACCTTTAGTTTCACTTGCAGGTCGTCTTGTTCCCGTCGGTGCGCACCATGTCATGGCTTCCCGTTTATTGGCTGGCGTAATACCAATGAAATCGTCTTTATGTGGGCCTTCAGTTAGATATGTAAAAGTACGTTCACACACAGCCATTCTGACACCACGTGGAAACTCATGTCCTTCATCATCAAATATTGTTTTATAAGGACCCTTGTAGATTACGGCCTGCCCGTAATCCAGACATTCCTCATCACTGCCTTTGACTGCCGTGACCGTCACTGATCGAAACTCTATGCCTGCAACCACCTGCCATGGCTCAGCATCCCATTTGTCCAGATTGACAGCAAGAAATCCTGCATCATGAAAGGCATTCAACATCTCTTCTTCTTCAAAGGCCCCGGAAATACATCCACTCCATAAATCATCATCCGCTTTCAGGTGCTCAGGGATGGGTTCATCGCTGACAATGTCTGAGATAGCAATACGGCCACCGGGTTTCAGCACACGAAATATTTCACTGACCAATTGTTGCTTTTGTTGATCGCCGACCAGATTCAAGACACAGTTTGAAATAACCAGGTCAATCGACTTATCTGCAACTAATGGCTTGTTTTTCCGTTGCTCTGACTGCCAAAGCTCCAGTTGATGGGCACCTTCAATATCTGTGACCGGATTATCCGCCAACCACGCATCCATCGCAGCTAAATCCAATGTCAAATTCTGTATGTGGCCTTTGCGAAATTCAACACGGTCACCACCTAATTTCTCTGCCATTTCAACCTGATATTTACGTGCCAATTCCAGCATATCGTCATTCATATCTACACCAATGACCTTGCCTTTGTCACCCACCAGCTGCGCTGCCATGTAACATATTTTGCCGCTGCCACTACCAAGATCCAGAACCATGTCTCCTTCCTGAACATAACGCGAAGGATCACCACAACCATAATCCTTATCAATGATCTCCTGGGGCAATAGCTTTAACAACGAAGCATCATAATCAACCGGACAACATAAACTTTCCTGTCGTATATTTGCGCCTTCTGAATACCGTTCAAGTACGGCTGACTTTACACTCATAATACAAACCTCATTTTAAATATTTAAGGAAGCTCTGAATAAACCAAAGTTTCCTTAATCATCAATTAATTCTCTTCCGGAAATATTTCTTCTCCGGTTTCTTTCTTCACAGAAACAAATGGCTGCACTAATAACCAATGTAAAAAAACGACTTTGTCTCCCTTAAATTCATTCAAGCCTATTTTCATTTTTGTATGCCCTGCAGATGGCTGCGATCGATAGGTACGAAAAATGTAATCCCACCACGGGATATTAAATCCATAGTTGCTATTTGTCTCACTCTTGATGACCGAATGATGCACACGATGCATGTCTGGAGTAACTATAAATAATCGAAGCAAACGATCAATACTGGTCGGTATCTGTATATTACTATGATTAAACATGGACGAGATATTTAATATTATTTCAAAGACGATTATCGCCACAACAGGTACTCCGAATAAGGCAATAAAGAAAAATTTTACAAACATCGACAGGATAATTTCGAAAGGATGAAAACGTAAGGCCGTTGTCACATCGAAGTCCAGATCGGTATGGTGCAATCGGTGTATGCGCCAGAGTATGGGGATTTTATGCGTAATCACATGCTGACCGTAGATCACCAGATCCATGAGCAACAAGGAGAACACAAACGCTAACCAAAACCCTGCATCAATACTATTGAATAATCCCCAGCCACGAGCCAGTGAAATTTCAGCCACGGTGACGGTGGCAACAGGCACCAGAAGACGAACCAGTATTACATCAAGACTCACCAGTGCCAGGTTATTCAGACGCCTGTTCCAACCCAGTAAAGGGGTGCGTCTTGGATTTAATGCCTCACACAGGAGCAGCAGACCCAGAACCGTTGCGAACGCACCTAGACGAAACAGTGCTTCGTGATTATGTAATAGTTGTTCCACGACTCATCCTAACTAAATTATAAAAAGATATAAATCAAAGCCATAACAAGAGTAGTACATTGACCGTAGCACGGTATGGAGGTTCATAAGCTATACCCGCATATACTATATACAGGGCTGACAATAGGATAAAATCACACCATCATGAATCCAAACAGGCCAATCAAGGTAGGTATGAATAGTGGGATATAAGAATGCTTCAAGTCATATAGCCTCATATCCAGGCACCCGGCCACGTCGCATGCGACGCGATGACTCCACACGCCGATTGATGCGAGAAAACCACTTACATGTCGATGACCTGATTTATCCCATGTTCATTATCGAAGGCGAAGCAAGGCGTGAAGTGATTGAGTCCATGCCAGGTATTGAACGTGTGAGTATTGATGAATTATTGAAAGAAGCAGAACAGCTAGTAGGACTTGGGATCCCTGCAATTGCACTATTTCCGGTGATCGCAGTTGATAAAAAATCTGAGGATGCCGCAGAAGCCTGGAATCCTGATGGTCTGGCACAAACAGCCGTTAAAGCACTGAAAGAAAATTTTCCTGAACTTGGTGTGATTACAGATGTTGCTTTAGATCCATTCACCACCCATGGGCAGGATGGCCTGGTTGATGAACAAGGTTATGTGATGAATGATGAAACTGTTGAAGCATTGGTTAAGCAAGCAGTATCTCTTGCAGATGCCGGTGTGGATATCGTTGCACCTTCCGATATGATGGATGGCCGTGTTGCTGCTATTCGTGCTGCATTGGAAAAATCGGGTCATACCAATACGCGTATTCTTGCCTACTCTGCAAAATATGCATCGGCTTTTTATGATCCTTTTAGAGAGGCCGTCGGTTCCTTGGATAATCTTGGCGGTGGTGATAAAAAAACTTACCAGATGGATCCTGCAAATGCTGATGAAGCATTACGTGAAGTCGATCTTGATGTAAATGAAGGTGCCGACATCGTCATGATAAAACCGGGCTTACCCTACCTTGATATTGTCAGTCGCGTTAAGGAAACTTTCCACATGCCAACTTTTGTCTATCAAGTCAGTGGTGAATACGCCATGCTCAAGGCAGCTTCGATGAATGGCTGGCTTGATGAGCGTGCTACCGTAATGGAAACGCTGGTCGCCTGTAAACGTGCGGGTGCAGATGCCATATTGACCTACTACGCAAAACAAGCTGCAGAATGGTTGCAGAAGTAATACAACTTGCATGACAAGGAAGCAACCAGCATTTAGTCAGGATCGCCGGTCTTTTTTACAGTACAGTTTTATGGGACTCGGTGCCTTTGTTGCTAATAGTCTATTGTTACCTCGGTCTGCTAATTCCTCCCCGCAAACATTAAACACTATAGGCGATCTACAGGATCCTGATAGTCACGGTGTCCGTTTACCTAAAGGATTTTCATCTCGCATTGTTGCTCGTTCAGGTCACGATTATTTTGGCTATGACTGGCATGCTGCACCTGATGGTGGAGCCACGTTTGCAAGCGATAATGGTGGCTGGATCTATGTTTCTAATAGTGAAATATCTAAAGGCAGAGGTGGTGTGGGTTCACTTTGCTTTGACAAAGACGGCGAGCTGATTGATGCCTACTCCATATTAAATAGCACCAGTCGTAACTGTGCCGGTGGGTATACGCCATGGGGCACATGGCTATCCTGCGAGGAAACAGATGTGGGTCAAGTTTGGGAATGTGATCCTTACGGTAATAAAGATCCAATCCTGCGCGCAGCTTTAGGTAGCTTCACACACGAGGCTATTGCTGTTGATACGAATACAATGCAACTTTATCTGACTGAAGATAAACGAAATGGTTGTTTATACCGATACACCTCCAATTCAATTGATAAGCTCAACGGCTATCCTGATTTGAATAATGGAATTCTTGAAGTCGCTGAAATTATCAATGGAGAAGAAGGAGAATTGCGTTGGCATCTGCTTCCTGATCCTCAAGCAAAAGACACGCCCACACGCGAACAAATAAAAAAGAGTTCTCATTTCAATGGTGGGGAAGGTATCTGGTATCATCATGGAATTATTTTCTTTACCACCAAAGGCAATGATCGTGTTTATGCCTACGATATTAAAAATAATAAGATCAGTATCATCTATAACGCGGCACTTTATATATGGCCTGTATTGACCGGTGTCGATAACATTACTTCAAATAAATCAGGAGAATTACTTATCGCTGAAGACGGTGGTGATTTACAGATCGTTGTTGTCACCAAATCAGGAGAAACAAAACCTTTACTCCAGCTTATCGGTCATGACCGTTCAGAGATTACAGGTCCTGCTTTTAGCCCGGATGGTTCGAGACTGTACTTTAGTTCTCAACGCGGTGAAACAGGGCGATCCATAGACGGAATCACTTTTGAAATTAGTGGCCCTTTTTAAAAAATTAATAACGGTTTCTACAGGTCGAGTTCTTTGATCTTCCGCGTCAAAGTATTCCTTCCCCAACCCAATAATTTTGCTGCTTCCTGACGTTTCCCTCGGGTATGTTGAAGCGCTGCCTCGATCATTATCCGTTCAAATTTCGGTAAGGCTTCACCTAATAAATCTGCACCACCGTTCGCAATATTTTTACTGGCCCAACTAGACAAACCAGCTTCCCAATCCGAAAATGATTTTCCAGATTCTGCCGACCCTTGTAATTCCGGTGGCAAATCATCTATATGAATATCCCTGCCCGGCGCCATCACCGTGACCCAACGGCAAAAATTCTCTAGTTGTCTGACGTTCCCCGTCCATTCTGCATTTAACAAAAATTTCTCTGCCTCAGGCAAAAGATTTTTTGTTTCTGTCTGCAATTCCGCTGCTGCACGATTCAGAAAATGATTGAGTAATTCGATAATATCTTCAGGCCTTTCCCTCAATGGTGGAACATGAACACGTATTACATTCAGACGGTGTAATAAATCTTCACGAAAAGTGCCTTCCTTAACACGATCTTCAATGGCCTGATGTGTTGCCGCAATAATCCTCACGTTAACCTTAATTGGTGTATGTCCACCCACACGATAAAACTCTCCTTCAGCCAGAACTCGCAATAGACGTGTTTGCATATCTGCGGGCATGTCCCCAATCTCATCCAGAAACAATGTGCCGCCGTCCGCTTGTTCAAAACGACCTGTCCGCCGGGCAGCTGCACCAGTAAAGGCACCCTTTTCATGTCCAAAAAATTCAGACTCCAGTAAGTCACGCGGAATAGCCGCTGTATTCAGTGCAATAAAAGGTTCATCTGCACGTGGGCTATGTACATGCAATGCTCTGGCAACAAGTTCTTTTCCTGTACCTGATTCGCCAGTGATCAGTACAGTAAAATCAGAACCAGACAATCTCGCAATTGCCCTGAATACTTCCTGCATTGCCGGTGCAGATCCAATAATTTCTGAACCACCTTTTGAGTCTCTGGCACCTGTTTTGGCTAATCCCTGTTGATGTTCGCTGAGCGCACGATTCACCAAGCCAACAATTTCTTCAACATCAAATGGTTTGGGTAGATATTCGTAAGCCCCTTCTCGGAATGCCGATACAGCTCGATCTAGATCGGAATACGCGGTCATAATTATGACCGGAACGTCCGGCACCCGCTGTTTTAGTTTTTCTAGTAATAAAATCCCATCCATTTTCTGCATTTTGATATCAGAGATAATGACATCAGGTTGATCATTGTCGAGTTCCGCAAGAATCTGAATAGGATCTTCAAAGCTACGTGGTGTCATACCATTTTTGGCAAAGGCCTTTTCAAGCACCCATCGAATTGATTTGTCATCATCAACGATCCAGATATTTTTTGAACTACCCATTAATTATCACTCACAGGTAAATAAATACTAAAAATTGTTTTGTCATCTTTTCTCTCATAATTGATAAGGCCTCCATGCAGATTTATCAGGGATTGTGCAATGGATAAGCCAAGCCCGGTACCTCCAGGACGGCCGGTGATCATCGGGTAGAAAACATTCTTTTCTATTTCTGCAGGAATTCCTGGACCATCATCAATAATATCGATACGCGAGACCAGGCGATGAATAGTTTGGCGTATCGTAAACTGACGAATGACACGCGTATGGATGCAAATCTGACCTTTGCCTTCTGTTGCCTCTAATGCATTCCGTATAACATTCAGTAATACCTGAATAAGCTGTTCACGATCCCCTTTAATCTCTGGCAGGCTCGGATCGTAATCCCGGTCAAACTCAGGGCAGGCTTCAAACTCAGCTTTGAGTAAACTGCAAACATACTCAATGACTTCGTGGACATTTAAGTCAACACAATGTAGTTGTTGATCACTCACCAACATTCGATCTATAAAATTTCTTAGCCTATCCGCTTCCTGAATAATAATATTTGTGTATTCAGTTAAATCACTGGCACCAAACTTTTCTTCCAACTCGCTTTGCAAGAGTTGTGCTGCACCACGTATTCCACCCAACGGATTTCTTACTTCATGAGCCATACCGCGAACCGCTTCCCTTGAGACATCATGCAACAATAATAAACTTTCATCATCCATCACACGCTGGAAAGAATGTGCATCCGTTAATTCAACGATAAGCTCAACACAGACATCATCTTCAATAATAGGCGTTACACAGCAATCAACAGTTATTTCCTCTTTATGAGGAAGGCGTAAAATCAGCCCTCTTTCGGCAAACTGTATATGTGTTTCCAGTGTTTTACTTAACACCTGATCAAAATTGCGCGATGTTGGCAGAATTTGATTCGGTGTCAGGCCTTTCAACTGTCGGTTACTGCCATACAACAAATTTTCTCCTGCAGCATTCACACAAACGAGTTTTAATTTATCGTCAAACAACAATACGGCAGTTGCCAAATTGTCATAAACGCGTACTGTTGCTTCTGCGATAAAAGTCATGGATCAATAAACTAGCATAGATACGCACTATTTTGGTGCGATTTCATACAAAAAATATTATATTGAATCAATATATTCATAGAATTATTATTAATTACAATAACTTATCAAATGATAAGCCTTCAGCATCTATTTCGATGCACCACTAACCTATACAGGTGCAAAAAGCAGACCAGAATCAGTGAAATTAAGAAAATAAAATGTGTTCAAGTAAGGTTGGTGGGGGTGGGTAAGTTAGCGTTGGCGGCGGTTAGCGATTGGGGTTTTGGACCGAAGGTCGAATAATGGTGAATGAAACAGGAGCTGAACTCTTGAGGGATTTACCGTCCTTATTAACAACATCAACCTTCGCTGTATGCGTACCTCTGTCAAGGTTGGTAAAACTAAATGTCGAGGTTGAATCAGCCTGTTTGTTTCCATCCATGGACAGAATAAAACGATCACCCAGCGCGACATTCAATGCTGGCTGAATCAGGATAGTAACAGTGACATCAACTGTGCCTCCAGTAAATACCTGGTCATTTTCAGGACTACTAATCTCCAGGCTTGTATAGACAGTCTCTGTTGGTTTTTCAGCAGGTGTATATTTGAAATCCTCAACCGCAGGTGGACTGACTGTCTGCACTTTATCTATCTTGATTTTTTCAGCATCTGGAGAAGGCTTATCAGTGAAAACGACATTACCGTCCTCATCTAGTGAGCGATAGACCTCAGCTGATACCGAGGTCAGAAAAAATAAAGTAACAAATAACAGTAAAAATCGCATCATGTCAGCATAGTCCATATGGCTTATCGTCACAACGTTAGAGTGATGTAAACCTAATGGAGTTCAATATCGGCACTCCTGCGCATCCATTCGCCCACGGCATTGCCTGCATGGATGCAGGTACTTAGGATTTGCCGGGAGCAAAAATCCTGACTGCCCGTCCATGGCATCGCCGCTCCAGTGCGTCCTGCCACCCGCGGCATACCGCCCGTCCCACACCATGGCATCGCCGCTCCAGTGCGTCCTGCACCCGCGGCATACCGCCCGTCCATGGGCATAAAAAAAGCCCCCTTTAAAAGGGGGCTACATACGCATAATTTAGACCGTGTTTTACAAACTGTAGTACTGATCGAACTCGACCGGATGGGTAGCCAAACGCAGACGATCAACTTCTTCCATCTTCAATTCGATATAAGCATCAATCATATCATCCGTAAAAACACCACCTGCTGTCAGAAATTCACGATCAGCATCCAATGCCTCAAGTGCGATATCCAGAGAAGATGCAACAGTTGGGATTTCCCTTTCTTCTTCTTTGGTCAGGTCATAAAGATCCAGTTCCACTGGCTGACCAGGATCAATCTTGTTCTGTATGCCATCAAGACCTGCCATCGTTAATGATGCAAAGAGAAAGTATGGGTTACCGCATGAATCCGGAAAACGAACTTCAATTCTGCGACCCTGTGGGTTTGGATCCCAGGGAATT
>SMVA01448383.1_pt1 | contig 35350 bp, 29 predicted proteins | sample 2456451 | NCBI WGS metagenome assembly SMVA01 (sample SAMN11095933, study PRJNA526329) | marine sediment metagenome | biome: Marine sediment; feature: Surficial sediment; material: Deep marine sediment; isolation source: Hadal surficial sediment | place: Pacific Ocean | collected 2014-05 | depth... | reverse complement strand
TTTTTCATCAAGCAAATCCTTATACAAATTGATATGACCGCGATATTACCACCAAGGCGAAACCTGATGCCAAGCGATGAAAAAATTCTCTAGCGGTAAAATTCAAGGTAAAAAAAAGGCAGGTCAATGCCTGCCCTTTTCGATGAAAAGATTACTTATTGCAAATCTTCGACGTGCGTCCAACGCATATAACCAATGAACATTTCATCCCAGCTTTGAGGGCCCCAATCAATTGCTTGATTAGGATCAGGATTGAAACTGTTCTGAGTTGAATTATCAAAGGCTCCTATTGCCACGATCTCAGTACCAGCCGGAACCAGTTTTGGCTCTATATGATGGCGAATCTGCCAGTTAAACTGGTAATTCGGCACCGACAATATTTCTTCCTGGCTACCGTCCGGATACTTTGCAACAAACTTCATACGTTTACCACGAAAGTGCATGTGCGGCATGAAGCTAACCAGGTAGGCGTCTTTCTCAACAAACGCAGATTTGATTACCTCATAATCTTTAGCATTAGCGGGAATCAGAAAGCGATTATTTAATGCTCTGCCACCACTCCTTTTTACAATTTCGGGAATTTCTCCTTCCGGATAAAAATAAATTCCCAACTCACTCTCATCGGTCACCTCTTTTCCCGAGGTTGTGTAATGTAATTGAAAACTCACACCGGATCCTTTGCGTAACAGTCCTCCACTATTCGGTTCAAGAATGGGACGACGTCCAGGAACGTAACCGGTTAAACCAGCCAGCGTCACATCAGCGTCTTCCAGTCCGGCAAATTCATCATCACCCTCCTCGGGTCTTACATCACTGTTATTGACTCCGGGTGGAATTACACGGGTGATGACATGATGCAATACTGAATAATCACCAGGGACAATTTCACTGCCCCGTATCCATACATCTTTTTCGAGCGGAATATCAACCGATACGTTTAAGTAATCAACAACACCGGTTGCGGGAATATCCTGCGGCGGAATCTTAACGATCAAGTCTGGTTCGGTTCCAGGTTCAGAGCGCCACTTGGTTTCAGGCCAAATCAATTGAGCCAACGGATCAATATCACCATCATTAGATGCACCGGCATCAATCCAATGAACTAGAGTCTGTATCTCGTCATTTGTCAGGTTAACCTTATCTATCACATTGCCGACATGGGGATCCACCTGTCCTGGCGGCATCCGCTTGGTCAACAATACTTCACGGATCATGGGGCTCCAGCCGCGCACCAGTTGATGGCTGTCCAGAGCGAACGGCGCAATACTGTCCTGACGATGGCATTCTGCGCAATTTTCAGCAATTATTGGTGCCACATCCGCCACGTAAGAAATCCCACTTTGCTGGTGCTGATCCCGCTTTGCGTAATTGATATTGCAGCCAGCGCTGGTGACCTGTTCTACACTGACGGTTTCGCCAGCGGCGATTTCATTCAATGCAAATTCAAGCTCTTCTCCGACAGGTCCACGGAACAAAATAGTAAAACTAGAAGGATCCAGCACAATAATTTCACCACTGTGATCAACCTTAAGAAGCTCGCCTATCAATTGCGAATCATCCATAAGAACCGGAATGTCCATTGGGTACTCGGAAACCTCAAGCTTGACTAACTCGCGATCAATACCTTCAGCGTTCAGCATCATGAATTCAAAACCCTGGGTATCAAATCGTGTTTGTATAGATTTGAAAGCAGGAATTGCTGCACTGGTTGCCTCACACCCATTAACTTGAGTCATTAAAACAACCGCTTTATGGTCGCTGTACCAACTCAGTTGATGAAATACGCCGTGCTGATCAAGTAAGGCAAAATCACCGACACGATCGGCGGCGAATAGCAACTGAGAAGACAAACCCATTAACATTGCAACTGCGAGTAGTTTTTTCATGGCGAGTTACCTGGCTGAACTGTTTTGTTTATTCGTTGTTAATTTCTTTAGTTACTGCGGTGTATTTTTCGTGAATTCAAATACTCTGAAAAAGCATAAACAAGCCGTTTTCTTCGTCCACCACACTAGCCTCGGACCATCATGAAGTCAACGATTTTACCGTTGCTGAATGATTGGATAGACCGGTCTAACCAAACCCCAGCCGTGCTCTGAATAACGGCTACCGGCTTGAAATTTGGAGATCTTGTTTCGTTTGTTACTGGCACCTTTATACCTCCCATAAAACCCTTTCCCGTTGCCAATCCGGTGCAGTAGAAAACCCGCCTAAGTAACTACTCCAGGCTTAATGGCTTTAACGGCATCTATAAGGTATTTCTCACATTTAAAATCATAATGATTGAGATGGTATCTATGTGTTAAAGAGTTCAGGTTAGCTGCTCGCAAACTTAGTATTGTGCTATTTCACTACTGTCCTGGCTCAATTTCCATCCGCCGGTGACCCGAACCACCCCGGACGCAAGGTGTACGAATCCCATTAATTGGCTTATGTATACTTTCTATGGTTGCCAACCCAGCTTACTTACCTCAATGGGTATTTCCCTTGGATATTCAGCCTGATCTCTTGATTTAAATTACTAATTATTGTATTTCGGACTCCAGAATTCTGCAGTGCTTCCCTATTCCTGGTGAAACTTGTATCACTTTCCCGAGTAGATTCTTTTCATTTTGAATGTCGTAGTTTGCATTTTATTTTACTTTTAAGTGTATACATATGGATAATTTCTGATAATATCCAAAAATTATCAATAATTTGTATATTACGACGTAAAAATTATGCAGTTGCCCCCTGGAATCTATCAAAACAGATACGCTGAATCTGGAATATTGCTTCCCTGGAACTCAAAAGCCGCCCATGAATCAGTAAAGTCGGCTAATACAAATATTACTATTCGGACTACCGAGCGAGCCCTGGAATCCTCAACCCTCATCCCGATAAGCTTAAATCTAAGCGATATTGTTGACGAAAATGAACAACCCCCAAAACTAAAAGTACTTGAATATCTGGAAGCTGAGGCCAAGCGAAAACGCTACGTGTCGCTATTTCTCCAGGAGCATCACACTGAAGCAGGGTTACGGGTGCTATTTGTCAATGACAAGCGAGGAGGGCGACGCTGGGTTTATCTGAATTCTGACGACGATAGGCAGGAGTTTATCCAGGCGCTGAACGCACTTGCTGATGAGCGAAACGTACTTCTCTGGCCAGTAGGCTCAGTAACCACGAAGGTTAGAGACCTACAAAAATTTCTCGATAACCCCCGATTAACAACTTCTTCAGGCAAGACAATGCGATTTGGCCTGGCAGCCTATGAGGATCCAATCGAAGTTTTTGCCTGGGATAAAGATCCCGAACCCAATATAAACGGAAGGCCGTTAAGCAATCTGGACCGTCTGGAAGCCGAAAGCATTCTTATAATGCGAGAAGTCGTTGCCCAGGCAAAAAATCCTGGAATGCTTTTTTCTCTAGGTAAGGATTCTTGCGTCATGCTTCATCTGGCGAAAAAAGCATTCTATCCCAGTCCCCCGCCCTTCCCACTCATTCATGTTGATACCCGCTGGAAATTTCGCGCTATGTACCGTTTTCGCGATGAAATAGCAAAAACCAGCGGAATGGACATGATTATTCATATAAATCCGGAAGCCAGAGAAAAAGACATTAATCCATTCGATCATGGCAGTGAGTTACACACCCATGTAACAAAAACTGAAGGCCTTATCCAGGTATTAGATAAGTACCAGATAGATATAGCATTAGGCGGTGCACGCCGTGACGAAGAGAAAAGTCGAGCAAAGGAGCGGGTGTTTTCTTTTCGCACTTCCACTCATAGGTGGGACCCCAAAAAGCAAAGACCCGAACTGTGGGATCTCTACAACGGATATAAAGAAAAAAATGAAAGCATCCGTGTATTCCCGTTATCAAACTGGACTGAACTTGACGTCTGGCAATATATCTATAGAGAGCAGATCCCTGTCATACCGTTATATTTTGCCAGCTATCGCCCAGTAATTGAACGTGACGGCATCCTCATGATGGTCGACGACGATCGTATTAAGCTATTCAAAAACGAAAAGATTCAAATCAGGAAAGTACGTTTTAGAACGCTTGGTTGTTACCCGCTTACCGGCGCAATAGAGTCGAACGCTGACGACCTTCCTTCTATAGTGCTGGAATTATTACAAAGCAATAGCAGCGAGCGACAAGGAAGAATAATTGACCAGGATTCGAATGCTTCGATGGAAAAAAAGAAGCAGGAGGGATATTTCTAATGTCACAACTTGTCCAAGAAAATTCCGCTATTGAAAAAGTTCGCAACTATATTGAGAATCAGGCTGACCTCGATCTCCTTCGATTCATTACTTGTGGTAGCGTCGATGACGGCAAAAGTACCTTGATTGGACGCATGCTTTATGAAGCACAATCATTATTCGAAGATCAGATTGCGGCTCTTAAAGCCGATTCCAGGAAAGTTGGCACTCAAGGAGACGAAATTGATTTTGCCCTTCTTGTTGACGGCTTGGCGGCTGAGCGCGAACAAGGTATAACTATTGATGTTGCCTACCGGTACTTTAATACCGACAAGCGTAAGTTTATTGTCGCCGATACGCCAGGTCACGAGCAGTATACGAGAAACATGGTTACCGGTGCATCCAAAGCAGATGTTGCTGTTATTTTGATCGATTCAACGCAGGGAGTTCTTACACAAACTAAGAGACATTCATTCATCACATCATTGCTAGGGATCAAACATGTTGTACTAGCCGTAAACAAGATGGACCTTGTCGATTTCAATGAACAAACCTTTGACAATATAGTAGAAGATTACAATAAATTCGCGGTCAATCTTCATTTCCATTCAATAACAGCCATTCCTGTTTCGGCACTCTTCGGAGACAACATTGTCGAACGTTCGAGCAAAACAACCTGGTACAGTGGGCCGACATTACTTGGCTATCTTGAAACCATTGAAGTAGAACAATCAAAACTAGAAGAGCCGTTTCGCTACTCAGTACAATGGGTCAATCGACCCAATTCGACTTACCGCGGTTATGCGGGAAATATTATTTCCGGAAAGGTCAATAAAAATGACCAGGTAAGAATCTTGCCTTCGGGTGAGCTAGCTAACATAGAAAGCATTCAATTGTATAAGTCACAGTTGGAAAGCGCGGTTGCTGGTCAATCGGTAACACTCACTTTGAACAAAGAAATCGATGTCACTAGGGGCGATGTCATTGTATCCGCCAACTCTCCTAGTGAAGTGTCCGATCAGTTCGAGGTCTCACTGATATGGATGGATTCAGACCGCGGCTTCGTCGGTCGATCTTATTGGCTTTTGATTGGCGCAATGCGAGTCAACGCAACCATTACTAACATTAAATACAAATACAATATAAATAGTTTTGAGAAACTACAAACTCGTTCCATGAAGCTTAACGATATTGGTGAAGCCACAATCAGTCTGGATCGACCAATCCCATTTGAAACTTATGCGTCTTGTAAATCAATGGGCGCCTTTGTACTTGTGGATAGGTATAACTTCGCCACCGTTGCCGCCGGCATGATTAACTTCTCGTTGAGGCGTGCGCAAAACGTACACAGACAAGCGCTTTCAGTAGATAAGTGTGCCCGAGAAAAATTAAATGGTCACCGAGGAAAAGTACTGTGGTTTACCGGATTAAGTGGCTCTGGAAAATCCACTGTCGCCAATGCGGTGGAACAAGCGCTACACCGGCAAGGAATGAGGACTTACATTCTTGATGGCGACAACGTTCGCCAAGGGCTGAATAATGACTTGGGTTTTACCGATGCCGATAGAGTTGAAAACATCCGTAGAATTGCTGAAGTATCCAAACTCATGGTGGATGCTGGACTCGTTGTACTGACGGCTTTCATCTCGCCTTTTCGTTCAGAACGAGATATGGCCAGATCCCTTTTTGACGAAGGTGAATTTTTGGAAATTCATGTTGATGTCCCATTGGAAATCGCAGAAACGCGAGATCCAAAGGGGCTGTACAAGAAAGCTCGAAAAGGTGAGCTACCGAATTTTACTGGTATCGACAGCGCCTACGAACAGCCGAAGGAGGCGGAGTTGGTGCTAGCAACGGGAGACCTTTCTGTCGAGCAATGTGTTGATCAAGTGTTGCAAGCAATGGAGGAGTAAGAATTAAATGACTATTGACTCAGAAAGACACCAGGATTCTCGCCTGCGAAGTTTTTTGAAAGCCCTGTCGTGGAGAGTGATTGCAACACTGACTACGGCATTGATTGCATTTATCGTCATTGGTGAAATCGTTACAGCCGCCTTAATCGGCAGTATAGAATTTTTTCTGAAGTTTTTTATTTATTACCTGCACGAACGTGCCTGGCAACGTCTGCCTGAATTTGAGACTAACACTTTAAATAAATCTTCGATCAAAAACTAAGAGATCTTTGGAAAACTCTAGGCGTAATGTGATCTATTACTGACAATTTGATCAATCCAGTGGGGGATAGAAATTTCCTATCCTGACCTCAATACCAGACCCTTCAAGCTCTTCAGTAAATCGAATCAGGGATTGCTCAACACTCAAACCACCGGGTAGCCCTGATCCCACATAATCTGGCGAGATTACTCTGCGTGCATAATCCTGATCATAGTGATAGGGGTATACAACATCGGGGTTAAGTACTCTGGCGCATTCGGCTGCAGCAGCCGGAGTCATTCTGGCCAAGGGGACGTTCAACGGCAGGAATGCAACATTTAAACCTTGCAAGGCCTTTACCTCATCGACACATTCCGTTACACCAGCGAAATAAAACTTCTTCCCTCCGAATGAAACTACGTAACCGTTGGCGTCTCCCTTCGGATGAGAGGGCGCACCTTGAATAATATCGTAAGCCGCCACGGCTTCAACTGTTATACCTGCCACTCTGATAATTTCACCATTGGCAATGACAATCCCGTCGTCAATCTGATCCTCACCGTTTGCAGCCATTACCAGGGGCGTTGTGGGTTTACGTAGCTTTGCAATTCCAGCAACATCCAGATGGTGACCAACATCATCCGTGATCAAAATAAGATCAGCAGTTTTAGCACCGTTAAGGCCAAGTATGTTCCACGGATCGATCTGTATTACCCTACCACGGTATTCCAGTTGTACGCTGGAATGTACCAGTGGAGTGATTTCGATGGGCCCATTCGCCCCGGGTACGGAATCGGCTGTCACTATCAAACCTGCGGGTAAAAGCCCGGTTAGAATCAGTCGTTGTAATCCAGTTAAAATCAACTTCATGGTTCACTCCCCAACTATTATTGTGTGTCAATCGGCAGGCAATTTGTAAGCTACAAACTCCCCGGAATAACCTCGCCCACTAATGGCCACCACGATATATTGTTGTCCATTGTGCAGGTAGGTCATTGGTGATCCGGTCTGCGGTGCGGGCATCAATATAGAACCCACCTCTTCACCGGTTGACTTATTGTAGGCCCGTAACATAGCGCCACGTGTCCCATCGGGATGTGTTTGCACTTGACCCTCCCCGGCAATCAGTAGTGATTTAGTTACCAGTGTTCCTACCATGGTTCCTTGTCCGGTGCGTGGAATATCCAACCCCTGCAACTGTGGATGATTCTTAACATTATCCGGGGTCTCACCATGGGGAATTTGCCACAAAATCTCACCATTGTTCATATCGATTGCTGAGATTATTCCATAGGGGGGTTTAAGCAGCGGCAATCCATCGACCAGCAAACCAATCGGCGGCGTTCCCCTGGTTGATACAGGTCTTTCTCGTTCAGTTGCTGAAAAGGCTGTTCGCCCTCCCCCTGCCTGGGAGCCAGCACCTCCGGAGGTACGCGGGCCGGTAGCTGCATTTCCCTGAATATAGGCCATATCGGACTGACCTGGATACGGTGGAACAATGCCGAGCCCAACCACCGAACGGTTGGCAAAAATATAGGCAATGCCGGTTTCCGGATCATAAGACCCACCGGGCCAATTAGTACCACCACCGGTGGCTGGAGACATAAGGATACCCAAAGGACCGTTAATATTGCTTACCACAGGCGGGGTAAATAATGGACCCATCTTGTACCAGGAGGCAATTTCTACCCCTTTGCTGCGCAGTTCCGGGGTGAAGTCTATTAAATCATTAATACTGGTTCCCTGGCGGCTATAGGCCGGAGGTTTGGTAGGAAACGGTTGCGTAGGGGAATACCATTCACCGGGAACGTTCCCTTGCTCAACCGGGCGTTCTTCAATTGGCCAGATCGGCTCACCGGTAATTCGGTCAAATACATAGAGAAATGCTTGCTTGGTCGGTTGTGCTACGGCCTTGACCAAGCGGCCATTAACCATGATATCCATTAGAATTGGTGCACAGGGAATATCATGATCCCAGATGCCGTGATGAACCAGTTGGTAATGCCATTTACGCTCACCCGTATGAAGATCCACCGCCAACAGGGTTTCCGCAAACAGGTTATCCCCTGGCCTATAAGCTCCGTAGTAATCCCCGGTACCTGCTTCCACCGGCAAATACACAGTTTCCAACTCTTCATCTACTGATATTTGGCCCCAGACACCCGTATTACCAGTGTACTCGGCGGAACCATCTAACCAGGATTCATAACCGTATTCGCCACGAACGGGAACCGTGTGGAAAATCCACAATCGCTCACCGGTACGCACATCGAAACCGCGTACAAAGCCTTTAACATTTTCACGACTTCTGGGATTACCACCCGTGCGGTGGGCGGCACCTACTATAATTACATCTTTGGCAATCGCTGGAGTAGCATGCAATCCGATCTCACCGGTAACCAGGTCGATTTGTTGATCCGCGTCTAGCTTCAGATCAACTACACCGTTAATACCAAAATCCGGATCGGGACGACCAGTTTCAGCGTTGAGCGCAATTAGCCGATAGCCAGGAGTCACATAAACAACTCGTTTGGTCTCTCCTTCCTGCCAGAAAGCCAGCCCTCTACCGGACAACTGACGCGGCGCATTCGCCCCGCGCTCCCCTTCATCCATACTGTACATCCATTTCATTTCACCAGTGGCCGCATCCAATGCGACAACTGCCCGGCGCGTTCCGGCTGTGGTATAAATAACCCCGTCTACCATCAGCGGCGTTCCTTGCAGACGATACTCCAGGTTGGGTCCGAGGCTATCGGTTTTAAAGCGCCATGCCACTTCAAGTTGATTAAAATTGTCCGCGTTAATTTGCTCCAGAGCAGAATAACGCGTATTACCCAAATCACCGCCGTAGCTTGGCCATTGACCATTTGGCGCACCAAGCTGCGCTGCTGAATTGCTGCTGATCAACAGACATGACACGGTAATAAAAGTTGAGAATACTGGAAGGAAGGAGGGCATAGGGTTGTTTCCGCGTAATTTTTATTAAGATGGCGACGAGAGTGAGTCTAGCATAGGGAAAAACCTACCCTAAAGCTGGATTTTAGAAGCATGACAAACGGATGACGATCAATTACTATCGATAGCAAATTAAAATGGCCGGGTTAACCCTTGTTCTCAAAATATAAATCAATATTTTTCAGATAGTTACGTAACTTTCAAGTTAAACGAAATAGCGTAATTTTAAGATTGATGCAGGCAATATAAGTATGGCGTTTAAATTAGGAAAAATGATTGCCGTAATAATTGCAGTTTCGATTTTGGCAACACCTGCGATCGGTCAGCAGATACCGCTTTCAGACCAGATCTGGTCAGCGCAGGTAATTCGGCCACAAGGCCAGCCCGTCATACCCCTTTTCGATGGTTGGTTTCCAAATGCAGATGGCACCAACAGTCTTTGTTTCAGCTACTTCAACCTCAACACTGAGCAATCACTTGATATACCATTGGGAGAGCTTAACAACTTAAGCGATGACCGATTTAGCGCCATGTTGCCAACCCATTTTGACCCCCTACCTCCGCGCTATAGACATAAGTTCTGTGTATTTACCATAAAGGTACCTGCAGAATTCGGCAGGGACGAAACCATCATCTGGTCGTTAACTAGTGTTGGGGAGACTTTGAGTGTACCGGGCCACATATTGCCCGCTTATGTACTTGATGAGCCTACTTCAAATGGTCGCGGCAATATCGCTCCACTGGTCAGACTATCGCCTGACTCAGAAGGGGTTCGTGGACGCAATGGAATCCGAACCCAGCAGGCCATCTTAGCCACGGCAGGTAATCCCATCGAACTAAAGGCCTGGATTGAGCACCCAGACCAACAAGTCTGGGTGGGCTGGGCCAAACATACAGGTCCTGGCGATGTTCAGTTTACTATTCCAGAATCAAAGGTAAATATTGACCAGAGCCCGGCAGGTGTATCAGTGGTGTTCAACCAAGCTGGCGACTATATCATCCGCATGCAAACCATTGATGATATCGCCGCTTTTGAATTTTATTGTTGCCATAGCAATGCCTACTTTAACGTGACCGTTACGGATTAGTCACAAACCGAGGAGCAAATCATGAGTCTAGACTCAACAAATAAACTTAGTCTGAAAAAGGTAACTTTGGCTGCCTTGAGTTCTCTAGCCCTTTTCAGTTTTGGAATCTCGCCCAGTGTATTAGCCCAAACTGACACTCCCGAGACGCCCACGTTTTCCCGTGATGTAGCCCCTATTCTGCAAGAGAAATGTCAAACCTGTCACAATCCTGAAGGAATCGGTCCTATGCCGCTGATGACTTTTCAACAGACCCAGCCATTTGCTCCAATTATCAAGGATAGAGTCACCAAAAGAATCATGCCACCTTGGCATCTGGATAAAACAACGGGCATTCAGCGTTACAAAAATGACATCTCATTAAGCGATGAAGAAATCGCTATTATTGCCGCCTGGGTAGATGGGGGTGCTCCTCAAGGTAATCCGGCGGATATGCCCGCTCCTGTTAAACACATCAGCGGTGCAGACTGGCAGTTAGCGGAACAACTTGGACCACCTGATGTGATAATTAAATCAGCTCCCTACGACGTTATCGCCGATGGCCAAGATCAGTGGTGGATGCCCAATGTGGAATTCAAAGGGATGGATAAAGAGCGCTGGCTGCGTGCAGCGGAATTCAAACCATCCTATCCCCTTGGTAAAAAAGTAGTCCACCATGGTCATGCTGTTCTGATACCCGAAGGTGAAGGACGCCAGGTGGCGCTGGCGCGTTACGGCGTTGGCAAAGCATGGGAAATGTATCCTGAGGGAACCGGTATGCGGGTTCCACCAAAAGGCACAATCGCCTGGAATTTGCATTACTTTCCAGTGGGTGCAGAAGGCGCCGGAGACGTTGTTGAAGTCGGCCTGTGGTTTTACCCGGATGGTGAGCGGCCGGAACTTGAAACTAGGGGAGAGGTCATGTTAAGAGTTGATGGCCTTAACGGGATGGCTAGAGGTCAGGATATCGTAATTCCACCCAATGGCTACCAGGTATTGCAAGGCACTCACGTACTCGAATCATCGGCTATCCTACACAGTTATCGGCCCCATATGCATATGCGTGGCAAAGTCATGACTATGGAAGCCATCTACCCTGATGGCCGCAGGGAAGTGTTGAGCCAGGTAAACAAATATAATCATAACTGGCAACTTGCCTATATCTATGAAGACGATGCGCAACCATTGCTTCCAAAGGGAACGGTGTTGCAGTTGACCTCGGTATTTGACAATACAGTTAACAACCCACTCAATCCAGACCCTAACCAATGGGTAATATTCGGCCGGCGAGGGGTAGACGAAATGAGTCATGCCTGGGTAGGTATGACCTATTTGAACGAAGAGCAGTACCAGAGAGCGTTAAATGAAAGACGTGCCAAGCAGGAAACTCTGCGAATCGGGCAATAATGAACATCCGAAATAAAAAACTGGCCTCTTGTCTGGGTGCGCTAATATTCCTCGGAAATGTTACTTGTGCATTCAGTCAGCAAGCTGGAAATCTGGATAATGCCCAGGCCTCCTTTACGGCGTCCCAGGCTGAATCTGGTCGAACTCTATATCAAACTAGCTGTGCCGCTTGCCACTTACCAAATTTACAGGGCTCATTCGAAGCTCCTGCGCTGTCCGGGGGAAATTTCTCTAGCATCTGGGGAATCAGACAGGTTCGCGACCTGCTAAATCTATTGCAAGAAACAATGCCACCCCAGGCTCCCGGCTCCTTGAGCGAACAAGAATACGCCGAAATTGGTGCATATATACTCAGTCAGAATAATATCCCAGCCACTACTTCGGCGTTGACGTTTAACTCCAATGGGCGAGTAATAGCACGTATCGGCGATGAATTAGCCGCATCCCAAATCGTAGATCGTACGCCTGTACCTGGCATCGCAGGCACCCGCCCGTCACCGGATTCCCTCAACCGGGTGCCTGAAATCGCAACAGTTTACCGGACAGATTCGGCGTTAACCCGCTCGTTCTTACCAGCCGATGGATTTATCAACGTTAGCAATGATGATCTTATCAATCCGCCTCCGGGTGACTGGTTGCATTGGCGTCGCACTCCTCAAAGTCACGGCTACAGCCCTTTAGATCAAATTAATAAAAGTAATGTTCGAGACCTCAGTCTGGCCTGGGTCTGGGGCATGGAAAACGGTCGCAGTCAACCTGCTCCCCTGGTGCGTAATGGCATCATTTTCATACCAAATTTCGGTAATGTGATTCAGGCGTTAAATGGCAGAGATGGGACCTTAATCTGGGAATACCAGAGGCTGTTTCCAGAAGATGGCCGCCAGGGAGCCAACTTACGCACGCTCGCCATGTGGGAAGATTTGATCTTTGTAGCCACTTCCGATGCTCACCTGGTAGCACTTGACGCACGTAATGGTGAAGTACGCTGGGATACGGAAATTGCTGATGAAAGACTGGGCTACTCAAACAGCAGTGGGCCTATTGTCGCTAACAATGTCGTGGTGAACGGTATCAATGGTTGCCAGCGTTTTTTTAAAGAAAGTTGTTTTATAACCGGCCATGATGCACGAACTGGACGAGAGCTCTGGCGTACTTTTACCGTCGCACAACCTGGCCAGCCCGGAGATGACAGTTGGGGTGGATTGCCGATTGAATTTCGTGGTGGGGCAGACGTTTGGACGACCGGTAGTTGGGACCCCGAACTCGGGCTGGTATTTTTCGGTACTGCGCAGGCTAAACCCTGGATGGCAGCAAGCCGCGGGTTAACTACAGAAGATGCAACCCTTTACACCAACTCTACCCTGGCACTCGATCCAACCGATGGCAGACTGGTCTGGTATCGGCAGCACGTACCGGGAGAATCTCTAGACATGGATGAAGCGTTCGAACAGGTTCTGGTAGATATAGCAGGCGAGCCCTATCTTCTGACAATCGGCAAGAGCGGCATTCTGTGGAAACTGGATAGGCGCACAGGTCAATTTCTAGGTCTGAAACAAACAGTGTTTCAAAATGTATTCGGGGACGTGAATATAGAGACTGGTGAAGTTACCTACCGTGAAGATATTCGTAATATGAAAATTGGAGAATGGCTGTCAGTTTGCCCATCAACGGCTGGTGGCCATAACTGGCAATCCAGTGGTTATCATCCTCCTACTCGACAATTAATTATTCCTCTCAGCCAATCCTGTATGGAGATGTCGCCCAGAGCTACGACCTTTGAAATTGGCTCAGGTGGAACTCAGGGAGATCGCATGTGGATGGAAATGCCAGGCACCAATGGTCAATTCGGCAAGTTAGGGGCCTATGACGTAGAAACCATGGAAGAAAAATGGAGCATAGAACAACGTGCCCCATTTCTGACTGCCGCATTAACAACTGCTGGGGGCCTGGTATTTATGGGTGATTTTGACCGCTGGGTCCATGCCTATGATGTGGACACCGGGGATGAGCTATGGAAAACCCGCCTGGCCACTTCGGTTCAGGGTTTTCCGGTTTCTTATGAAGTAGACGGCGAACAATACATCGCAATTCCTGCTGGCCGGGAAGGTGGTAGTCCCTGGCGTATCGGCAGCTTTCTCGCGCCCGAAATAATAAGCCCGGATGGTCATAATGCGTTGTATGTCTTCAAATTAAATTAATACCGCCGTTATCCTGGCTGGAAACTTCAAGCAAACACGCCCATCTTCTAATTTAACAAACAACACTATTTGAACAGCGGATAGGACCGACAACCTCAGTTGTTTAGTTCTAGCCGGCAGGCAATACTTGGTTAGGCGGTAAAATACGAATCTAATACGATCCAAGTGAATATCAACGAACTTTGACCAACCTCAAGACAAATCTATCGGTCGCGCCGCGGATGCTGCCATCAAATACCGTGGTACTGCGGTCATCATCGGGATTTTCCAAAAGTGTACTGCTCGCCGATACAAAGAATCCTGCCGCTTGAGCATCAGCGACAACCTGGGACTCAAGGGCTCGATGCAAAGGACCCGGATCGTATGCAGGATGACCTGCGTGCTCAATAATTCCCAACACACCGCCAACTTTTAATACTCGTCGTATTTCAGCTAGAAATTCCGCGGCGGCATTTGAATTGCTTGCACGATATAACTCATGAAATTCAAGCGCAATTACTGCGGCATCCAAAGACTCATTAGCTAAACCCAGGTTGTCTGGATCACGGATCAGCTGTTCAACATTGGTGAGCCGGTTTGACAAACGGGCATCAATAGCCGCTGCTGTACGAGCACCTCGCTCACCGCTCAGCGAGGCTGGCGAATTTTGCATGTAAACCTTGCCGGAAGAACCAACAGCATGGGACAACACTTCAGAGTAATAACCCGCGGCTGCTACCAGATCAATTACAGTCATGCCTGACTCAATTCCGAGAAAATCCAGAACTCTGGCCGGCCTCCGTCCAGAGTCCCTGGCTTTATCAGCTTCAGGGCGTCCTGAATCATTGGTAATTGTGGAAATTAGCGCCTGGACATCCAGCGCGCCAGCAGGGCCACTTAATAAAGCGAACACTGCAACAAAGGAAGCAATCAGTGATTTCATAGAGGAATACCATTACCGCAAAAATTATTATTGCTGTCATAGCCATTCGATGGCTATAGCTGTTAAATCATTCAACAGCATAAGCCTAAACGCCTATTAAGGAAATAGTTTTACCCTGGGAATCTACATCTCTCAACCTCACTGGGTTACTATTCATGCATGTCCTTTTCGCACTTTACAGACGAAATACTTGATCCAACTGCAACCCGCACTACGGCGGATATTCTTTCCGTAAGTAGCCTCAATAAGCTGGCCCGCTCATTACTTGAGAGCAACTTTCCGGCCGTGTTGGTTGAGGGGGAAATTTCGAATCTTGCCATTCCGGCCTCCGGCCACTGGTATTTTACCCTGAAAGATAAGCATTCTCAGATTCGTTGTGCGATGTTTCGTAACAAGAACATAAGAATTCGTTTTAAACCTGGTAATGGCATGCAAATACTCGCCAAAGGACGGCTAAGCATTTACGAAGGTCGCGGAGACTATCAGTTAATCGTTGACGATATAGAGGAAGCAGGCGATGGGGCACTGCGTCGGGCTTTCGAACACCTCAAGGCAAAGCTGGCCGAAGAAGGACTATTTGACACAGCTCGCAAGCAAACAGTAACGACCCGCTATCGTCATGTCGGGGTAATTACCTCGCCAACGGGTGCTGCAATCAGGGATATCCTCAGCGTTTTTGCCCGTCGATTTCCGGCGACACGAATTACCCTGTTACCGGTCTCGGTACAAGGAAAGGAAGCGCCCGGGGATATAGCCAGGGCAATTGAATGGGCCAATCATGGTGGAAGAAACCTAGGTCTGGATGTTCTTATAGTAGGACGGGGTGGTGGGTCGCTTGAAGACTTACAGGCCTTTAATGAGGAACAGGTGGCAAGGGCCATAGTCGCAAGCAAGTTACCTATTGTAAGTGCGGTTGGCCATGAAATTGATTTTACCATTGCTGATTTTGTGGCGGACCTTAGAGCGCCTACTCCCTCAGCTGCAGCCGAGTTACTTAGTCCCGACCAGGAAGACTACCGCCAACTGATTAACGGCTACTCTCAGCAACTCACAGCGACGGTTCAACAAAAGCTTGGGCATGCCAGACAGCAGTTAGCTTGGCTCCTTAAACAACTCAAGCATCCGGGTAGGCGTTTGCAAGAACACGGTCAGACCTTAGACCTTTTGGAGAAGCGCCTGAGTCGTGCATTGAGGCATCGACTCCGGCAACAATCAGACAAACTATCTGACCTAAAAAGAGCACTGCGTAACAATTCTCCGCGAGTACGCCTTACTCAATTTCAAGTCAGTCAAAAGAACCATGAACTCCGTCTGATGCAATCGATCAAACATTTCCTGAAACAGAACATTGACTACTTGAGTCAGCTAAGTCGAAGCTTGAACGCGGTCAGTCCATTGAATACTCTTAACCGTGGCTACAGTATTACCTATGATGAAAATGATGAAGTTTTAAGCGCTAGCGACGAGGTAAAAATAGGTAGTCAAATTAGCACTCGTCTGGACAAAGGCCGCATTCTGTCTTCAGTTGTCGCGGTAAATTCTGGCACCGATCCGGCGAAATAAAGTAGGGAAATACCGTCATGTCGTATTGTAAGCATCTATTACTGGTTTGCCTTGTTCTGGCCCCATTCAACCTGTTCGCAGTAGCCCCTGTGGTCATTTCGCTCCCCCAATCTTCCATGGTCCCTGGCGGAGTAGCGGTAATCCCTACCAATAGCACGGCCAGTGATGCGACTTACCAGGATCAACGTGTAATGCTGGCAAGGTATCAGGGTCAACTATATGCCATCATCGGCATTCCTCTAACCGCGCGGCCTGGTGCTCATTCGTTTAGTCTGAATTACGACGATGGCCGAAGTGAAGAAATACAATTTACCGTGTCCGATAAACAATATCGGGAACAACGACTTACCATTTCAAACCAGCGCCAAGTGAATCCGAATGCTGAAGATATGCAACGAATTAGTCGGGAATCGGCCGAAATGAACCAGGCATTTTCCAGCTGGAGCGACTCCCGGACCCCGGTATTTTCAATGCAGGCCCCGGTTGACGGAATTCGCAGCAGTTCATTCGGACTGAAAAGATTTTTCAATGACCAGCCAAGAAACCCTCATTCAGGAATGGACATCGCCGCTGATGAAGGTACCCCGATATTCGCCCCCGCGCCCGGGGTGATACTTACCACCGGAAATTATTTCTTTAATGGAAATACCATCATCCTAGATCATGGTCATGGATTAATCAGCTTGTATTGCCACATGAATACTATTGATGTCGCTGTCGGGGTGTTGGTAGACACCGGTGAGCAGATCGGAAAAGTGGGGCAAACTGGTCGAGTTACCGGGCCTCATTTGCACTGGAGCATCAATCTCAACAATGTTCGAGTGGATCCTGCTTTGTTTCTGAGGAATTAACAGTAACAAACTTTGTCAGTTTTATGCGCTCTTCCGTCTGCAAAGACCTGCTCAAGCAATTTCAACCTGCGAATTCTGTTATCTAGGTTGCAAATGGATTTGAACCAGTTCTCCTTTCTGCGGGGTTTTCGCCGCTCCAAATGACATTCTTGTGAACCTGATTACAGTTCGGTCACAAAATACCAGGCGCAACCACAAATGTGCTGTGGTTCTAAGTCAAATCCCCTGTCAAATGAGACATTACAGTCAAGAGATTGCCTAGCCTATGGCTACGCAAATAGGGCCCTCTATAAGGGGGCCAAATTGAAATGTTTAAAGAATTGTATTATGCAATTACTAGAAAATCTTTTCCTTTTGCTTTTCGGTCATGCGTTGGCTGATTTCGTATTACAACCGGAAGCAATGGGGATTGGCAAGAACCGCAATGCGAAAATTCATAACAATGAACAGAGCCTGTTTCCACATTGGAGTTACTGGATGACTGCTCATTCCTTGATACATGGAGGCCTGGTATTTCTTATTACAGGTAACATAGTGTTAGGGGCGATTGAAGCGGTGGCTCACTGGTTGACCGATTACTATAAATGTGAAGGGGCTATTTCCATGCACCAGGATCAGGCTATTCACGTCGCCTGTAAAGTCGGTTACACTTTTTTCATGTAATTCTTTGATAATCTCCCTTGATGCCCAATCCTTATCAGACTTCACTCCATTCTCTTTGAATCGTTCAAGATTCCGTTTATAGTTGCAATATCCTTTTTTTATTCTATTGCCATGTTTAATGTACTAAGTCCTTGGCATCGGAGCATTTTAAATGAGTAAACGCGATCAACAGAAACTGAAAAAAGAACAAAAGCGAAAGGCAGCAATACGTAAGCAAGAAACCCAAAAGTTACTGACTAAAGTTGGCTTGTACTTGATTGCACCGTTATTCGTTGTACTTGTTCTGTTTACCCTCTACTCCCAAGGGCCGACCTATTCACCAACTGAGGTAGCCGACAACGATCATATCCGGGGCGATAAAGATACGCCTGTCACTATTATGATCTACGCCGACTTTCAATGTCCGGCCTGTGCGACAGAAAATCAATTAATGTCTCGAGCCTGGATTAGTATCAGAGATAAGGCTCACCTGGTGTTTCGCCATTACCCTATTACTGACGCTCACCCCAATGCCTGGACTGCATCTCTCTTCGCCGAGGCAGCAGGTAGGCAAGGTAGATTCTGGGAAATGCATGACACTATGTTTCTCAACCAGACCTTGTGGGCACCGCTAGCAAACCCGGTAGAGGAGTTTGAGAGTTATGCGCTTGATTTAAACCTGGATATAGAGCAATTACGCCAGGACCTGGAATCAGATTCTGTGATACAAAAAGTGCGAAATGATCAACGCGGTGGTACCCAATCAGGCGTACGCTCGACACCAACAGTATTCGTCAACGGTGCCCTGTCTACAGCAAGCACCGTTACAAGATTGGTGGATCTGGTCAATACGGCTTATGAGGAAGCCGCAGGTTCCTGAAGGCTTAACAGTTAAGCCAGTTGCAATTACAAATATCTTCCTCATAGCCACTGTTTATTTAGTAGCCAACCAATGGACCAGGCCTTGTGCGTTAATTTCCATATCCATCTGCAACAAAGATTTTATCTGTTCGTTGCCAAGTCCACAGCCATTTTCCAATAAGGTATTTAAACTCAATGCCATAATCGCTTCTGTTATCTTCTGAGCTGGATTTTCTTCCTCGCCTAACTCTTCGGCAATTGCCACATATTGTCCGATCATCTGTTGTAGTGACCTGACAAAAAACTCTACGTTCTCATGCATACCGAAATGCGTAACAAAAATTCTTTCCGGTGCCAAAACCATCAACCGCTCAAGAGTGGCCCTCCAAGCTATGGGGTCAAACTGCACGGGTGTAGTGGGTGGAAAGATAAAAGGTATTCGCCCACCGTTTAGTTCACTGTAACTTGCACCAAAGGTGTCTCCAGTAAACAAGCCATTGCTTAATGCATCGTATACACAATAATGGTGTCTTGCATGCCCTGGTGTATCATAGAAAATTAGTTTGCGTCCGTTAAAATCCAGCTCATAACCATCGCCAACCTCAACAACTCTCTGCTTCGGTACCGGAACTAATTCCCCAAATACCTTGTTATAAAGCTTCTTGCCATAAACATCTATTGATCCCGCCTGCAGCTTGCCAGGGTCAACCATATGCCTACCCCCCCTCGGGTGTATAAGCAGTTTTGCATTGGGTAGTTCCAGCATCAAACGACCAGCGCCACCGGCATGATCCAGATGCACATGGGTTGGCATTACATAGGCAACAGAATCTGGAGAAATACCTTTTAATTTCAGCAAATTCATCAACATGGGTACATTATTTCCGACCCCGGTATCGATGAACGCGGCCATCCCATCCTGTTCTATCAAGTAGCAGGCAACCATGTTCGGACGATGTAACTGGGTATCAATACAAGTTATATCGAATGGCAGATCCCGGTATTGAACGTCAGCTATCACCGTCATTCCGAATAATTGAAAAAGGCAGCGGCGGCAAGGAATAGGTTATAAACATCAATTTTCGAACTTACGGAAAAAGGCGTATGGATCGAGAGTAAGGGCACGCCGAAATCTATCACATCAATGTTTTGTGAAGAGAAAATCCCACCCATTGTACCCCCGCCCGCACTACCTACTTTGTACGTCGAAGTTTGCCAGGGGATTTGATTGTCGTCCAACAATCTCCTGGTCCAGGCGATGAATTCAGAATTCGCATTGTTACCCTGGCCATAGAGTTTTAGATTGATTCCGTAGCCGAGCTTTGGTGCATTTCCTAACTCCCAAGCCCCAGGATTCATTGGATTAACACCTGGATTTACATCGATAGATACAAACCGGGTGTTACGCATTGCTCTTCTCAATACAGGCTCACGATAATCATCGCCCAGTTCTGTAACCAAGAGTCTTGACAACAAATCTGCATAATAACCAGAAGCAGCCCCGGTATTATTTCGGTTACCAACTTCTTCATTGTCAACCAGATAGGCTATTGCTGTTGCCTGGGGAATATCCAACTCAGCGATCGCACGCATACTTGTGTATGCTGCCAGTCGATCATCTTGCCCATAGGCGGCAATCATTCCTCGATCAAAACCCATGTCTCGCGGTGCGCCTGCAGGCACCAAAGACAACTCGGCTGAGACCAGGTCCGCTACTGTGATGTCATAGTTATCCATAAGGTAATTGATAATTTGCTGTTGTACGCCGCCACCATCCTCCAGGTCGGGTATGTGACCGACAATTGGATCAAGATCCTCAGGTTCAATAAATTCATCAAGTCGCTGGCTACCGCGACCTCTATCCACATGGGGTGAGAGTTCAGGAATCATAAACACAGGATCATCAAGCTCCAACCCGATACTTATGTATACAACTGAACCGTCTTTTCTATCGACTCTACCCATCAGCGCCAAAGGCAGGTTTGTCCATTGATGGAATTTGATGCCTCCATGATAATTGGTTTGAAACAGCGCAAACTCGCTACTCTGATAAAGGGGTCGACCTTTTAAATCTAAACGGGGAGAATCAATGTGCGAGCCAATTACATGGAACCCCTCAACCATTGACTGCTCACCGATGACGATAAGACTGATAGTCCTATCTCGGTTAACTTCATAAAATTTTTCACCGGGTTGTAATTGACCTTGAGTATCCAGTTGACGAAAACCATTTGCTTCGGCGAAATCAATCGCTTCTTTAACAAAACTCAACTCTGTTCGAGCACTGTGCAAAAAAGTTTTATATTGGTCGGCAAAAGCAAATATTTGCTGACGCTGCTCACTTGTCGTTGACACCCAGGAAGATTGGCATTCAAGCTGAGCCTGACAATCCTGCTGATCCTGCGCTGATGTAGATGCTGATGACATGCTTAGTACAGCGTAAAAACATGACATCAATAGAGTAATCTTATTCATTTTTAGCCCCGTGTTAATCGCATTATGTAAGGTTGGTCTTGTTAAGGCGAAGGATACTTCGCCAAGCATTCACAAAACAATGTCGGATCTATATTACCTCCTGACAAAATAATACAAACCGTCTTACCACTCGCATTCAGCCGGTTTTGCAGCAAAGCGGCCAATGCTACAGCCCCGCCTGGTTCTACCACCAGTTTCAGATAACGAAATGCAAAGCTTATAGCGTGAGCCACTTCATCATCGCTCACTCGCAAGAAATCTGTCACTGTGTGTTGATTGATTTCCCAGGTCAACTCCCCGGGCATTGACGCCAATAATGCATCGCAAAAAGAAACAGACTCTGGTTTTACCCGTTTACGCTCACCCGCTAACATTGATTTCAAATGGTCATCGAAATGCTCTGGCTCCACCCCATACACTTCGATATCCGGAATAAGTGAAGTTACCGCTGTTGATACACCAGCTAGTAGACCACCCCCACCGCAAGGGCTTACCAGAACGTCGGGCACCTCGCCCAGTTGTTCAAGCTGTTCTATTGCTTCCAGAGCACAAGTGCCCTGCCCTGCCATGACATCATAGTCGTCGAAAGCCGGCACTAGTGTTTGCCCGGTTTCTTCAGCAATCCCACTTGCAATATCTTCTCGGGACTCAGTTTCACGGTCGTAAAACCTGATTTTTGCACCCAGCTGAGTCGTCCCATCAATTTTGATTTTAGGTGCATCCGCAGGCATGACAATTGTTGCGGACAATTCGAGTAATCGTGCGGCGTAGGCAATTCCCTGAGCATGATTGCCAGATGAGAATGCAACTACTCCCAGGCTTTTTTCTACATCGGTAAACTGACTTAATCGATTGTAAGCACCGCGGAACTTGAAAGCGCCTATATGCTGCAAATTTTCCGGTTTGATAAAAACATTGGCTTCTAAAAGGTCATTAAGATGTTGGCTGTAAAGCATTGGGGTACGAATGGCTACGCCTGATAAGCGAGCACTTGCTGCTTGAATGTCGTTGATTGTAAGTGTCACGACTAATTAAACCTTGCTGGAATTTCTATTGTAAGGGACCTGAAGCAGAACAGGGGAATTTTTTATTGATTCAATACCAAGCTTCAAAACGTCGCTAACATGACTGATCTATAAAGCATTGGACCTCATTCATCATCTCATCATAAAGCGGGTTAAACGTCGTACGGCGTACGAGTTTTCCTTGATATAAATCATTTTCATCTCGAATACTGTTTTCACCATAGACAGTTCCAGCATTATTCGAGTTACATTCAGCAAAGCGCACCGAATCTTCACTATAAGCTAAGCAGGAAGAATACTTTCCATCAATTCCATAGTGCGGATCACTCATTGGAATTGTGATGCTTACATGGGAATGGTTGATAAATCGTTTATTTGAAACAGCCACATCCACTATTTCCATTCCATCACAATCTATACTTGGGTAAATTTCCGTGATTGCAGATCGATACCAAAGTAAACGACGATGGCTGTTACTGACCTTATTACAAAAGAACTCAACCGCTGTGTTATTATTCACCGTCGTATCGTCACTGCTCATGACCATGAATACAGGAATGTCTATCGGGTGAAATCCTGGATGCGTTACTTCTGTGGTTAACTTGTGAAATTCTGCCGCCGCATTCATCGCAAAGGATTCGTATTTAGCCGCATCCCTATCGGCATCAATGTTCACCCATTTCACTAGACGGTGGACATAGGGTGCCAAATAAATAAGCTCATCACTGGCCTTTAAGCCAGGTGAAAGAAGAATCAATGCCTTTAAAAAGTCATCACCTCGGTGTTGATCCAAATAACTCAACAACAGGGAACTGCCATTGGAATAGCCGACCATATAAAGTTCTTTCACTGCCTCAGGGAAACCCTCGATTCCAAATGCGGTTGCTCTATCCCAATCGTCGCGTCCGACTTGCATCAGATCTCCAGGCACTGTGCCATGTCCGGGAATTAACAGACCCCTTATCAAGGCGCAGGGATAGAATTCAGCCAGTGAAAGTGCTACCGCACTTAACAAATAAGGTGAGTCACTGAGGCCGTGTACCAACAGAAATCCTTTGCCGCTTCCAGCTTGAGGATCATTGCAGAGTTGCCCTGACTGGGGTATTTGAAACGGTGCACGCATTTGCACAACATCTTCCAACGAGTAAGCGGGGCCAAAAGGAGCAGCCTGTTTATTAAAGAAATGTTCGGACAATGCAGTTCGAATTCTCTGCTTGTTCTGATCGATGTAATAAGTAAAACTGTCTCCAGGAGTTGGGGTATAGTCGGCATATCCTGAGGGCCTTAAACGGGAGTCAACGGGAGGAAAAATACCAGCCATATACAACGTAAGCAGAAGTACTAAAGCTAGAGAAATAATCGCAGTAAGAAATCTTTTTCTCGGCATTTGATTATACTTTAGCCCTTTTTTGTAGACGATTTTTTCTGATTCTACGTTTTTGTGCAATTAGTTTGGCTGACATGCCTTTCTCCTTATCTGTAAACGGATTGTCATCACTCTTAAATTCAATCCGTATCGGAGTACCTTCCAGTTTCATCGCCTTACGAAATGTTTTTTCCAGATAGCGTTTATAGTGATCAGGCAGCTTCCCCGTTTGCTTACCGTGAATAACTATTATGGGAGGGTTATGGCCACCGGTATGCGCATAGCGCAACTTAACTCTTCGTCCATTCATCATAGGGGGTGCATGATCAACGGTAGCAACTTGTAAAATTCGAGTAAGGCTATTGGTATTCATCTTTTTCCGGGATGAATCGTACGCCGTTCGAATAGACTTATAGAGATCACCAACACCTGTGCCAAATTTTGCTGAAATAAAATGAAATTTAGCAAAATCTGCAAAGCTCATTCGACGTTTAATATCAGATTTGACCTTCTCTTTTTGCTCTACTCCCATCCCATCCCACTTATTTAAAGCAAGGACAAGTCCACGACCAGCGCTAATGACATAATCCACTAGGTGTAAGTCCTGTTCAACAATTCCCTTCTTCGCATCAAGAACCATTACGACAACATTGGCGTCCTGTATAGATTGCAAAGATTTTACAACAGAAAATTTTTCGACAGTTTCCGTGGTTTTCCCGCGACGACGAATACCTGCCGTATCGATCAACGTATACTTCTTACCGTGTCGTTCATAGGGAATATAAATACTATCTCTGGTAGTGCCTGGCTGATCGAAAACTATAACCCGCTCTTCTCCAAGCATCCGATTTACCAGTGTTGATTTGCCCACATTAGGGCATCCAGCCACAGCTATTTTAATTCCAGAAACAGATACATCATCTTCTTCCAGAGGCTGCTCTTCGGGAAAACTAGCCAATACTTGGTCCATCATTTTCTTTACACCCCGACCCTGCGTAGCAGTGATCGGGTAAAGATGTTCCATACCGGTCAGATAAAAATCGGCCAGCGCGTGACCTTCATCCAGGCCATCGGTCTTATTTACCACCAGAATAGATGATTTATTTCTTTTGCGAAGGTGAGAAAGAATGTGAGAATCATCCGGTGTTAATCCATCCTTGGCGTCCACCATAAATAAAACAGCATCTGCTTCTTCTATTGCCTGCAGCGACTGGGATGCCATTTCGAAATTGATTCCGTCATCGTCTCCAGAAATCCCACCCGTATCGATGACGATGTAAGGCCGGTTGCCCATTACACCTTCTCCATACTGACGATCTCGAGTCAAACCCGGAATATTGGCCACCAACGCATCTCGGCTTCGGGTGAGCCGATTGAATAAAGTGGACTTCCCCACATTGGGACGTCCGACAAGGGCTATGACTGGCCTCATGGGGGTTCTTCAGGGTAAAAGTTATAACCGAAGTTGGATTTTGGGGGGGGCTATTGTATAACTAACGCCGTAAGTCTGCCGCTATTACCGTAGGCGTAGAGAATATTGTTGCTGACTACCATCCTTGATCTGACACCATCTCGGTCGACACGAATTCTACCAACAATGCGCCCGTCCACTTGTGACAATAGATGTACATACCCTTCAAAATCAGCAACGGCAATGTAATTGCCAAAAGGAGTAGGCGCAGTTACTTTTCTGCCATCAAGACTTTCATTACGCCAGATTTCATCATCCGTATTATTTCGAATTGCTATTATATGGCCTTGGTCATTGCAGAAATAAAGATTACCAAATCCCAGGGCTAAACCATGGTAGCTTGATCCCTCCATTCCCCAGACTATGCGACCGCTCTCAATATCAAAACCCATGAGATTGCCTTGGTAGCTCGTTGCCAGCACTATATCATTCGATACCAATAAATCGCCGTCGACGTCGATTACCCGTTCGATATCATAACGACCCTGCGGTACGGCCACCCGTTCCTCCCAACGCCAGATACCATCGTCGGCTGAAACCGCAACCATAGTGCCGTTACTGAATCCTGCTATAACTGCACCTGAACTAAAAACTGGTTTGCTGGTTCCGCGTAAAGTTAACACCGGCAGCGTCGCTTCATAAATCCAGCGTTGTTCACCGGATGAAACCTCAAGAGCAATCAGTTTGTCGTCCACAGTCTGCAAGACTACGATATCACCATTAGTTTGCGGTGCTGATAAGACTTCACTACTCACAGATGACTGCCACAGCACGCTACCGTCATCCTGACTAAGTACGAATACTTCTGCATCATGGGTGCCAAACATCACCATTCCATTGGCGGCTCCGACACCACCAGTAATTACTTCACGGGTTCGATTACGCCAAATCACATCGCCTGAGTCGGAATCAATCGCCAAAACATCACCATTTTCACTCGCCGCATAGATCACATCTCCATCAATAGCTGGCGTAAGTAGAATATATTTATCCCCCTGACCATTGCCCACGTTGACAGACCAGCGCCGACGCATATTTACTTCTTGTTCAATATCCTGCAATTCGGCGGGCTGCTCTGACCCGTCGCTGGAAAACCAGTTCATTGGGTTTAAATTACTACAACCAGTCAGCATAAGAGCGATGAGAGCAATAATGGGTGCTTTACTGTATGTGGCCAATTGGACACCTCTGTTAATTTTGTTGCTGTAATTTAAATTTAGTTTGGTGTTTCTGCTAACTATACTCTTTGATAATTAATCATCATTCGCTAATTCGTCTATTTTCATTTGAAGAAATGAACTGGTCGAGCCTGCCTGTTGTGCCGTATTGTAGGCGTCACGGGCATCGACTGCCCGATCTTGGGCAACATAAATATCTCCGCGTAATTCGGCAAAATCAGCCTCAAAGGACTGCGGGTTTAATCCATCTATCACGTCCAATGCCCTTTGTGCATCACCTTTTGCAAGTATTACACGACCCAACCTTAGACTCGCCGTCAGAATTAGCCCTTCGTCGGTTTTGTTAAAAAGGCCGTCCCGCTTATTGGTCAGTATCCATTGCAATTCCTGCTCAGCCTTATCTAGATCGTTGGCTTCCACTGCTTGTTGTGCCGCAAACATAGAGCCGTACAATGCGTAAACGGATGCAGAATAATCTGTCTTTAATGCCTCAGCCGCTTGGAAAATCCCCGCACGACCTTCTGCGGGTATCTCCAGTCCAGATTGTGCCAATGACAAAATTTCCTCATACAGGTTGGATGCAGCATCGATGGTTGAAATTCGGGAATTCTGCCAAAACGTCCAGCCACCCCAAGCCAATACCACTGTTACTGCCACGATAATCAGCATTGTGCCATTTTCATCCCACCATTTTCTGAGGGCTTCTATACTTTCTTCTTCTGCTGCTTGTAACGCCACTGACTACTCCTAGCTCATATTGCGGAATTCAGATTATCGATAAAATTTATGTGATTTCAAGACCTTATTATCTTGCTGAGCGCATTCTGCAGGTCTTTAATTGGTACATACGTTGACTCTTCAGAGTCATCAAGCCTCCGCAGTTTCACTTCAGTCACCGGATCCACTGAATCTCCATCCTGTTCCAGGACGATTACCGTGCCAGCTCCGCTATTATAGGCTTTCTTCATCTGACTGCTGTACTTTCCTCCACCACAGTTTACCTGCAGTGCCAAAGTAGGAAATTGTTGTCGAAGTGATTCAGCCAATTGTAGTCCCTGGCTAACCAATTGATCGCCGACAATTGCCAGATAAATGTCTACACCTGCTTTTGCACACGCTGGAATTGCCGCCAGGGCTTCCAGTAACAATACCAGCCGATCCACTCCGAGCGCAAAACCGACTGCTGCCGTGGACTTACCCCCTAATTTTGTTACCAAACCGTCGTAACGCCCTCCAGCACACACCGTGCCCTGGGCTCCGAGATCGTTAGTAGTCCACTCAAATACGGCATTGTTGTAATAATCAAGGCCCCTCACCAATTTCGGGTTTTCGCTATAGTCCAGGTCTGCATCGGAAAGAAGCTGTTTCAAACGTTCATAGTGGTCCTGGCTTTCTTGATTCAAGAAAGCCGTCATAATCGGCGCATTTTCAAGAATAACCTGGGTTTCAGGATCTTTACTATCGAGGATGCGCAGCGGATTGGTGTCAAGTCGATCCTGGCTATCGCGGTCCAATTGGCTAGCACAAGAGCTTAGGTAACTTCTTAACTCTGAACCGTATTTAGCCCTATCTTCTGAGCTACCGATATTGTTAATTTTCAGGGTCAGCGATTTCGCGATGTCCAATTCACGCCAAAGTTGCGCTGAGAGCAGTATCACTTCAGCGTCGATGTCAGGACCCGCCATACCAAAAGCTTCGATACCAAATTGTTCAAATTGGCGATAACGGCCTTTCTGTGGCCTTTCATGACGAAACATGGGGCCTGAATACCACAGGCGCTGTTGCTGGTTATACAGTAGCCCATGCTGATCAGCTGCTCTGACACACCCGGCGGTGCCTTCTGGACGCAAACTCAAACTATCGCCGTTGCGATCCTCGAAGCTGTACATTTCCTTTTCTACAATATCGGTGATTTCGCCAATAGAACGTTTGAACAATTGGGTCTGTTCAAGAATAGGAAAACGAATTTCTTTATAGCCATAACGTCGCACAACGTTTCGAAAACAACGTTCTACAAATTGCCAGCTAGGAGTTTCATCCGGGAGAATGTCATTCATTCCCCTGACTGCATGAATTTTTGCCATTGTGCTAATTCAGTTGTTTACTGCCTTGATGGAGTGCCGACTCGAAATCTTAGCCAGATGCTATGATATTGTCGTCATCGGTTATTGTAGGCTGAGCAGATTTCTCGGCTACTTTCCGCCTGACCATGGACTCAAGTTCATCGACCAAATCGGCATTACTGATTTTGTGGTCTGGCACGCCATCTACATAAGCCAAATTTGCTGGTGAAGCCCCGGTCAGCCCTACTTCAGCTATCTTGGCCTCTCCTGGGCCATTTACAATGCAACCGATTACAGCGAGATCTATAGGCGTAGTTATGTCTTCAAGCCTTGATTCAAGCTCGTTGACTACGGAAATCACATCGAAGTTCTGTCTTGAACAACTGGGGCAGGCGACAAGATTGACTCCTTTATGCCGCAAACCCAGGCTTTTCAGTATATCGAATCCTACCCGTACTTCTTCCACAGGATCGGCAGCCAGGGAAACCCGAATGGTATCACCGATGCCGTCCATTAATAGGGCGCCCAGACCTATAGCTGACTTTACTGTGCCCGATCGTCGACTACCCGCTTCCGTTATTCCTAAATGAAAAGGCTGATCAATTTGATCTGCCAGTAACCTATACGCCCGCAATGTCATAAACACTTCTGAAGCTTTCAAGCTGATCTTAAAATTTTGGAAGTCCAATCGATCAAGAATATCTATATGCCTTAAAGCTGATTCAACCATAGCATCAGAGTTAGGCTCTTTATACTTGCGTAATAAATCTTTACCTAATGAGCCCGCATTGACGCCAATTCTCAGCGGTATGCCTTTGTCTTTAGCACTGCCAATTACCGCTCTAATCCTGTCTTCATTACCAATATTGCCAGGATTTATACGCAAACAGTCGACTCCGTTTTCAGCTACTTTAAGGGCAATCCGATAGTCGAAATGAATGTCTGCAACCAGTGGCACCGACACTTGTTCCCTGATTTTCTTAAAAGCATCCGCTGCATCCATGGAGGGAACGGACACCCTTACAATATCAACTCCCACATTGACCAGCCTTGCTATCTGCGCCAGCGTTTCCTCTACATTGCAGGTTTCTGTATTAGTCATGCTTTGCACGGAAATCGGCGCATCGCCGCCCACAGCAACATCACCTACCATAATCTGCCGGGATATTCGTCTTTTGTTTAAATTATCAGTTTTCATCGAGCGCTACAGTCCTACAACCAGACGTGCGGAATTGTCGATACCAATGTTCCTGTTATTATCCATAGCGAGTACACCTGAAGCGACTAATACTTGCGTTGCTTGGTATCTAATCTGATTATATTGTACTTCAGCATTAGGGTCCGAGGCATCTACTGTTTCAAAGAACCTATTGTATGCCCATAGACAAAGGTATCCAGCGACAAATGCGATAATAGCAAATACCAGCCAGGGAAGGATCCGGTCTTTTTTATGTTGTGCGGCAACCAGTCTCCCTTCTTCTTGTGCTGCTTCATCTTTTAGCGCAGAGAATTGGTCATAAAGGCCGATAATTTCATTTTCGTCGAGCTGTAATAATATCGCATAGTTCTTAATGTAACCTTTAGCAAAAATCTTACCGGGCAATTTTTCGTAACTGTCAGATTCAATTGCCTTCACATAATGCATAGTGATATGCAACTGATCAGCCACCGACTTTTCAGTAAACCCCCTACGTTGGCGCTCGGCTTTAAGGATCGAGCCAGCGGTCTGGGAAGCCGGTTCAGCTTCCTCAGGCACAGGCAGTATTTCCTGCTCAAAGGATTCAGTTACCATCTATTAGATTTCGATAGAGTTGATGTTCGGGTGAATCCCGATACAAGGTTGTAAGAAGACGGACATATCCATCCAGCGTTTCACTGTTCTGGAATTCTCTTTCAATTTGAATGCCAACCCAGAGGCTCCTTGGCGTATGTGGGACGCTGTTATACTCGCGATTGGTCAAGAATCGATTGTAAGTCGTTTGTGCTAACGCTAGTTGCTGTTTATTAAACCTGATTTGAGCCAACTCCAATGCTGAAAGGTAGAGATTTGCATTGAGTTGCAATGCTCTCTCGAAAGCCTGTTCTGCATCCTCTTCACGTCCAATTCTCAATGCGCTTCTTCCAAGATTCTCAAAAGCAACGGAGCGTCCATCGTAACCAGTGTCTGACGAAACTAACTGTAGTTGTTCAAATGCTTCCTCAAAACGATTCTGGCTGAATAGAAACGCCGCGTAGTTATTACGCACCCTTGAATTCGTATCATCAAAATTAATAGCGCGTCTAAAGGCCTCATTTGCCAGATCCATATCACCTTCACGCTGATTGACTAGAGCCAAAATACCGTGTATATCAGAATTTTCGCTATCTAGAGCTAACACATTTTCAATATTCAACCTGACTCTAGTCATATCCCCTTGATCGTAATAAGCGACTGCCAGTTGGATATAATCCTGCACCGCCTGCTGTTCGGAAGCTTCCGACGTAAAGCCTCCTGTCGTAGTTGTAATACAAGAAGGTAAGGCGAGAATCAGAATAATTAATAGACAGGTGAGAACAGGCCAACGAGCGTCTCTTTTTGCAATGGCATTCGAATTATACATAAATAAGCGTTCTTCCAATGATTAGGCTTACCCTATATTTTCGGCAGATACCGCTAGATTCCCACCAACGTTAACAAGTTTTTCAGCTCCAGATATCTCTCTCCCAATTTTGTATCGACTGCTTCGACGGGTAGCGTCAACCACATTACCAACTAACTGACCGCAGGCACCCCCGATATCATCCGCCCTGGTGACTCTCACCGTGGCAGTAAATCCAGCGTGCTGAAGTATTTTACGAAAGTTACTAATTACCGAATTACTGGGTTTTTTATAATCAGAAAGTGAAAAAGGGTTAAATGGGATAAGATTTATCTTGCACGGGAAATTAGCCAACAAGGCCGCCAGATCACGGGCATGTTGCCGGTGATCATTGACCCCAGCAATCAAGATATATTCGATCATCGGAACTCTCTTGTCTGGCAAACTCTTCATATAATCCCCCACCGCATCAAGCAATTCGTTTATCGGGTATTTCTTATTAATGGGCATTAATTTGCTACGCAGTTCATCATTTGGTGCGTGTAAGGAAATTGCCAAGGATGCATCCGTGAAGTCTTTCAGCTTTTTGATCGCCGGTACCACACCTGAAGTACTTATAGTAACTTTGCGCTTAGACAGACCATAGGCCAGGTCATTCATCATGATACTGACTGCATCCATCACATTATCAAAGTTAAGTAGGGGTTCTCCCATGCCCATCATCACTACATTAGTAATCGGTCGGTTAGAATTAGGGCCAAACCCGCCCAATTTACAATTAGCCCACCATAACTGACCGATTATCTCGGCCACACTCAAATTACTATTAAATCCCTGTTTCCCGGTTGCGCAAAAACTACAGTCAAGGGAGCATCCGGCCTGGGACGAAATGCAAAGAGTTCCGCGCCCTGACTCTGGGATATAGACCGTCTCAATATGGCTGCCACTGGTGACCTCAACTATCCATTTCAGACAGCCGTCGGAAGAATGATATTCATTTATAATCCGGGGGAATTTAATTTCGGCAAGGCGGCTCAGTTTGTCACGCAATGCCTTACTGACGTCGGTCATATGATCGATTTCAGTCAGCCCACGTTGATGTATCCAACGCATTACCTGGGTTGCACGAAACGGTTTTTCACCTAATTCAATGAAAAAACTCTGCATGTGCGGCAGGCTCAACCCAGCCAGATTGACCTTGACTGTCTTGCTTGTCATGTAGACAACTCTCTAATTTATAGATCAATTGTATCTTGGTAATCGCTCGATAGTTTGCTGTAACTACGGCAGTTACCAGCTATGGCTAACTCGCTAACGATCGCAAATTTCTGCAGTGTCGAAGAAATAGGCAACTTCCCTTTCAGCTGAAGCTGATGAATCTGACCCATGGACAGCGTTGGCGTCTATCGAATTGGCAAAATCAGCCCTGATAGTTCCTGCCGCGGCCTCTGCTGGATTAGTCGACCCCATCAGGTCACGGTTGAGCGCCACGGCACCTTCACCTTCAAGTACCTGGACTATTACGGGTCCTGAAGTCATAAATTCAATAAGGTCAGGGTAAAAAGGACGCTCTTTGTGTTCAGCGTAAAACCCACCGGCTGAGTCATCGTTGAGTTGCAGCATTTTAGCGGCGACTATCTTTAACCCGGCTTTCTCATATCGGCTGTATATCTCACCAATGACGTTTTTTCCTACGGCGTCAGGCTTGATGATGGATAAAGTACGTTCTTGTGCCATTGTTGTTCCTCAATAATACTATCAACAATATTCGAAGAGCGCGCATTATACGTACTTATAACGCTGTTTTATACGGTTTTCAGTCGGAAAAAACTTTCCACTAACCCCGGTCAGATTTCTAATCAGCTGCTTCTTCAATCCATGCGGCTTGAATTGCTTCCAGGATTTTTTCACCGCTGCGTTCTGGATCATCACCGAACCCTTCAAGCTCACAAATCCAGCGATGTAAATCAACGAAATTAACATATTGAGGATCCACATCCGGGTAGCGATCAAATAGTTCTATGGCAATATCATTAATATCGGTCCACATCATGGCGCTATTTCCTCAACATACCGTTTATTGTTACTCAGGTTGATAACTAACATCAGATTAATGGGCTTCAGAAACCATGTTTATCGTGTACTTCGGGATTTCTATCTCCAAATCCTCGTTGCCTACCAAAGCCTGACAGCTCAGTCGTGACTCTGGCTCTAAACCCCAGGCTTTGTCCAGGTAGTCTTCTTCATTCTCAGATGCTTCCTCCAGAGAAGCATAACCCTTCTTGACGACAACATGGCAGGTAGTACACGCACAGGATTTTTCACAGGCATGTTCGATTGGGATATTGTTGCGAAGTGCAACATTGAGAATAGTCTCATTAGACTCTGCCTCTATGCTGGCACCATCCGGGCATATCACTTCATGGGGCAAAAAGGTAATTCTGGGCATTCACTTACACCTTTATTTTCTGTCTAGCGGAATAGCTCAGGTATAACAGTCAACCGCTAATCTATTTTTCGTTTCGGACGGCTGATTCTAACGACTCTCCGCGAAGGGCATTCACTATCTGTATATCCATGCGTTTAGCTGCAAAATCGGCGCTTGTCGTATTTAATTTCTCGGTAAGCCGGTGAATTTCGCGACTATCTTCTGTTTGCAAAGATTGCCTCAATGCTTCGCTAACCTCCGATAATTTCCGCGCATCTTGTTCGCTCAATAAACTACCATCGACGGCGATTGCCGCTTCTAACGCCTGCAGCAGTTGATCTGCCTCAACCTGAGATTCTTTCAAAGTTCTGGCCTTTACGTCTGACTCGGCGTTTTCCCGGGAAGCTTTCAACATTCTTTCGATTTCATCGCTGTCCAGCCCATAACTTGGCTTAACTTGAATCTCAGACGACGTTCCTGTACTCAATTCAGTTGCATTCACACCCAACAACCCATCGGCGTCGACCTGAAAGGTAACTCTAATCTTAGCGGCCCCTGCCACCATTGGGGGTATTCCGCGCAGCTCGAAGCGAGCTAAAGATCTACAATCGCCGACCAGTTCTCTCTCCCCCTGCACAACATGAATTAACATGGCTGTTTGCCCATCTTTATAGGTAGTAAATTCCTGAGTTTTTGCTACCGGTATAGTAGTATTTCTCGGAATTATTTTTTCTACCAGTTCTCCTATAGTCTCAATGCCTAGAGACAGCGGATTCACATCCAGTAACAGGTACGAGTCCCGCGACTTATTTCCGATCAGTACATCAGCCTGAATACCAGCACCTATTGCTACCACTTTATCTGGATCAATACCGGTCAAAGGTTGACGATCGAAAAATTTCTGTACTTCATGACGAATTACAGGCATGCGGGTGGCACCACCCACTAGAACAATATTTCTGATCTGATCTATAGTGAGTTTGGCATCGCGTAATACACGCCTACAGACCTTAATAGTCCTGTCAGTCAAGTCACTGGTGATTGCCGCAAACTGGTCATGGGTCAATTGTGTCGTCCAGTCTCCAAACTGAATTTTTACTTCAGAGTCTTCGGTAAGTTGGTGCTTAACCTTGTTTGCAAGTTGTAATAAGGCACTGCGTTGAGAGGGTTCCATCGCCACACTGGCACCAGAGAGATCAAGTATCCATTCGGCGAGCTTGTGGTCAAAGTCGTCGCCACCCAAACCGGTATCACCACCAGTTGCCAGCACCTGAAATACACCTTGCTGTAAACTCAATATTGATACATCAAAGGTGCCGCCGCCTAAATCGAATATCACTATATTGCCTGCATCTCCACTGTCGAGACCATAGGCGACGGCGGCAGCCGTAGGTTCATTTAACAGACGTAAAACTGTTAAACCAGCCAGTCTTGCAGCATCTCTGGTTTGCTGGCGTTGTGCATCGTTGAAATAGGCAGGCACGGTGATTACCGCGCCATCTAGTTTTCCACCGAGATAACTCTCAGCCCGGTCCGCTAACACGCGCAATATTTTCCCAGACACTTCCATCGGACTCTGGTTACCAGCGACCGTCTTTATCGTTGGAGAGCCATTTTCCGGGTCGGCGATAAAATTATAGGAAATGAATGGATTATTACTAATTTCCTCCAATCCCTTCCCGAGGAATCTCTTGACAGAAATAATTGTATTTAAGGGGTCAGTTACTGACTCAGCTAAAGCATTGCGCCCCACCACAGCCAGCTTACTATCCGGCAAAAATCGTACAACCGACGGCAGCAAGTGATGCCCTTGGGGGTCCGGTAGGGTCACTACGGAGTCACCACAACGGGCAGCTACCAGTGAATTTGTTGTACCCAGATCAATACCCACTGCCCGTTTTTGCTTGCTGTTAGCGGTTTCTACCCCAGGTTCTGATATTTGCAATAACGCCATTGTT
>SMVA01364480.1_pt1 | contig 35390 bp, 30 predicted proteins | sample 2456451 | NCBI WGS metagenome assembly SMVA01 (sample SAMN11095933, study PRJNA526329) | marine sediment metagenome | biome: Marine sediment; feature: Surficial sediment; material: Deep marine sediment; isolation source: Hadal surficial sediment | place: Pacific Ocean | collected 2014-05 | depth... | reverse complement strand
TGCGATCGGCCAACTCGTGATCAACGACCGGATTGATGAATTCTTTCCGAAGCCGGGCAGCCGTGTGCCGCGAATGCGATTCCGGGTGGCGGGTTATTTCCTTGTCGTTGATAGCAAGATTAAGGTCTGGCGTGATTTTGGGTATCCTGGGGCTAAGCAACTCGTTGAGCCTGCACCGAAGGCCTGAGGAAAAAAGGTGCCAGGCCACTGCTGTCCCATAAACCCCAAATAAAAAAGGCTTGGTAACGCCGAATTGATACAATGTGAAGTGCAAGCAACATATTGTATTTGCAGGAGGAACCAAGCCTTGGCTCATCATAACACCGTGTTCGCACAACTGCTCAAACTGGTGCCGAGACATCAATTCGAGACCCTGGCCAAACAGCACCATGTGGGCCGAAAATTCCGTAAAACCAGTCGCTGGTCGCAGTTCGTGGCGTTGGCGACCGGGCAGTTATCGGGTCGGCGCAGCCTGCGCGATATTGTCAGCAATCTGAACGTGCAGTTTTCATCCCTGTATCACCTGGGTGCGCGGTGCATCACGCGTTCGACCCTGGCACGGGTCAACGAGCAGCAACCACACGCGTTTTACGAAGCCCTGTTTGGCAAGCTCTATGACCAGTGCAAGGTTCTGGCACCCCGGCATCGCTTTCGCTTCAAGAACAAGCTCTATTCCCTGGATGCCTCGACGGTCGACCTGTCGTTGTCGATCTTTCCGTGGGCGAAGTTCCGCAAGCGCGACGGGGCGCTCAAATTACATGTCGGCCTGGACCATGACGGGGGTATTCCAGCCTTCATGACCCTGACCGACGGCAAGGTGCATGAGGTGACCGAGGCACGAAAACGCCGTCTTCCACGCGGCAGCATTGTCGTAATGGACCGGGGCTATTTGGACTACAGCTGGTATAAAAGCTTGACAGAACAAGGGGTTTTCTTCGTCACCCGGGCACGCAAGAACACCCGGTTCAAAGTGGTTGAGCGTCGTAAAGTCAACAAATCGCTGGGCCTGCGCGCCGATCAGAGCATCAAATTGATCGGCCAGAAATCCAGGACCGAGGACTTGCCGATCCTGCGCCGGGTCACCTGTGTGGATCCGGATACCAAACATCGCTATGAGTTTATAACCAACAATTTTACCTTGGCGCCGGCGACCATCGCTGCGATTTACAAGCAGCGCTGGCAGATCGAGTTGTTCTTCAAATGGGTCAAGCAGAACCTGAAGATCAAGGCCTTCCTCGGCACCAGCAGGAATGCCGTGATGACCCAGGTGTGGGTCGCCATGTGCATCTATCTGATGCTCGCCTACCTGAAGTACTTATCGAAAGTGAAGGCCTCGATGCAGCAGATACTCAGGCTGCTTCAGCTTAATTTATTCCTGCGCCGGGACCTGTTCGCCCTGCTCAGGGGCGATCCGCCCGTACCAATTCCGATACCCCCGCAACAGTCGTTGGTTCTGGTGTAAAGTTTATGGGACAGCAGTGACCCGGTACCTTTTTCTGCGCTACGGGATTAGCACCGTCGAACCCGTTGTCTTGCGCGCTTCCAACGCCTCATGCGCCTTGGCGGCTTCCCGCAACGGATAGGTCTGGTTGACCTGGATGGTCAGCGTGCCGTCTTCGATCAGACCAAACAATTCCGCCGCGGCCGCGACCAGGTCGTCGCGTTCGACAAGGAAGCTGAAGATAACCGGCCGCGTGACAAACAGCGAACCGCGCTTCGCGAGTTCCATCGGCGAGAACGGCTCGACCGCGCCGGTCGCGTTGCCGAAGGTCACCATCGTGCCATGCGGACGCAGGCAGTCCAGCGACTGGAAGAAGGTGTCGTTACCAACCGAGTCATAGACCGCCGCAACACCCATCTCATCGGTCAGTGCACGAACGGTCGCGACGAAGTCCGGATCGTTCGCCCGGACGATGTCGCTGCAACCATTCGCGCGCGCCGCCTCGGCTTTCTGATCTGTGCTGACGACGCCGATAACGCGTGCCCCGAGGTGTGCCGCCCACTGGCCGACGATCGTACCGACGCCGCCGGCGGCCGCGTACAACAGTACCGCGTCGCCCGCACTGATCGGGTAACTCCTGCGCACGAGATTCCATGCCGTGAGGCCCTTCAGCATGGCGGCAGCTGCGGTCTCGAACGACACGGCGTCGGGAATACGGACGAGCCGGTCGACGGAATAGACGCGCTGCTCGACATAGGTGCCGGGCGGGACGCCGATGTAGCCCACCCGATCGCCGACCGATACGACGTCGGTGCCCTCGCCGACGGCCTCGACGACACCCGCGGCCTCGACACCAATCCCGTGCGGGAGCTCGAGCGGGTACAGACCAGACCGGTGATACGTGTCTATAAAGTTCAGACCGATCGCCTCGTGCCGCACCAGCGCCTCACCGGATCCTGGCGCCGCAACCTCGACATCGCGCCAGTCCAGAACGTCCGCGCCACCGAATTTATCGATCATGATCGCCTTGGCCATCGCCTGTTCCTTCTCTTAAGTCATCAGTGACACGTCGCACGGGCAACGATGTATTTCCGTCTCGCCCCACTCCCGTGGCACGCGGACCAGCGAGTATAATGCGGCACACCGGCGACCAAAACCTCCACAGCCGACGGGTACACGCAGAGGCAACCCAATGTCCGAAACAATCGTTATCGCCGGTGCAGGCCATGCCGCAGGTCAGGCTGCGGTCTCGTTGCGCCAGGGCGGTTTCAGCGGACGAGTTGTCTTGATCGGCGACGAACCGTATCTGCCGTACCAGCGACCGCCGCTGTCGAAGAAATTTCTGGCCGGCGAAGTCAAGATCGATCGGCTGCTGATTCGTCACGACAAATTTTACTCGGATCACGATATCGAGGTCCGGCTATCGACACGCATCGATGAGTTCGATCGCAACCGACAAACGGTTCGTCTCGACACCGGCAAGCAACTGGAATACGACCGGCTGATCCTCGCGACGGGCAGCCGGGTCCGCAAGATCGACATGCCCGGCATCGACCTCGATGGCGTGCACTACCTGCGAACGATCGACGATGTCGTGCGCATCCACGAGGGCTTCCAGCCGGGTAACAACCTGATCATCATCGGTGCAGGCTACATCGGCCTGGAAGTCGCGGCCGTGGCTGCGACCCGGGGCCTGAACGTGACGGTCCTCGAGATGGCCGACCGGGTCATGATGCGCGTCGTGGCGCCCGAGGTCTCGGCGTTCTTCGAGAAGGTGCATCGCGAGGCCGGCGTCGACATTCGCTGCGGACGAGACCCCAACAGCGCGCTGCTCGGTGATAGCCACGTGCGCACCCTGCGCTCCGCCGACGGCGAGGAGCTGCCGGCCGACATCGTCGTCATCGGAATCGGCATCGTGCCGACGACCGATATCGCCGCGGCCGCGGGTCTCGAATGCGACGACGGCATCGTCGTCGACGAATTCTGCCGGACCAGCGATCCCCATATCCTCGCGATCGGTGACTGCACGAACCACCCAAACAGCCTGCTCAGCCGCCGGCTACGGCTGGAGTCCGTGCACAACGCACAGGAACAGGCCAAGGCCGCCGCGGCGATGCTATGCGGGCATCCGAAACCGTACGCGCAGATCCCGTGGTTCTGGTCGGACCAGTACGACCTGAAATTGCAGATCGTCGGTATATCCGGCACGCATGATCAGGTCGTTCTGCGCGGAGACCCGGACAGCCGCTCGTTCGCCGCGTTCTACATGCAGGGCGACCAGCTGATCGCCGTCGACGCGATCAACCGACCGCGCGAATTCATGCTGTCAAAGAAACTGATCGCACAGGGTGCGCGCGTAGAACCGGAGATTCTGGCGGATTCGTCGATCGAATTTAAAGATCTGGCGACGGCGGCGCTGACTTAATCGTAGGAGCGGCTTCCAGCCGCGATTGCAGGTATACGAATCGCGGCTGGAAGCCGCTCCTACGACATTTGTCGGACACCAATAACCCGGTACCTTTTTCACGAAAAATACCGCTCCAGATACGCCTCGAAGCTCAACTCATCGGTCGCCTCGATCTCCGACTGCCGCTGCATCGATGCCGAACTCTCCTGCGTCAGCATCTCAAAGTGCGTATTCATATCCGACGGCATCGACCGGAAATAGTCGGCGTAGTCACGACTGAGGCTCATCGCGTATTCGAACACGCTCTTCCCGGTCGTCTTCAGGTCGGCGAGCAACCGCGCCGACGGCGTGCGCCCGGCATCATCGAAGGCTGCGCGCTGGTTGGCAACGGCCGCCGCGTAACTCCCCTGACCGCCGGCGTCCAGCAACGCAGCAACGGACTGCATCCGGTCGCACAGCTCACGTCCCCAGTCGCCGAGCGGCACGGATTTTCCGGCGCGCATGAGCGCCAGACCGGGTTCGCGACCGCGGGTTGCGACGGCCACGTGGTTACGCTGATTATCGCGCTGCTCGTCCACATCGATCGGCGGACTGTCCATCAGCAGACAGTAAACGAGGAAGACTTCCAGGAAGTGAACGTGCGCCTGGCTGATGCCGACCGGGTCGAACGGGCTGACGTCCAGCGCGCGCAATTCGATGTACTCGACGCCGCCGCGCCGGAGAGCTTCGCTCGGGCGCTCACCGCTGCGGGCCACGCGCTTGGGCCGAACCGTGCTGTAAAACTCATTCTCGATCTGCAGGTAATTCGCATTGAGCTGCCGGTACCGACCATCGACCTTGACCCCGATCGACTCGTAATCGGGGTTCGGCGTGCTCACGGCATGCGCGAGATCGCGGATGTATTCCTCCAGGCTGTTGGCCGAGACGTTCAGTACCGCCTGGGTCGTGTTTTGATAGCCGATGTCGCTCATCCGCAGCGATGTGGCGTGCGGGCCGTACAGCGTGCCGTAATCGAATTCCTCGAGATTTGTAGCGACACCGGACAGGAAGGTCTTGCAGACGGCGGGCGAGGCGCCGAACAGGTACAGCAGCAGCCAGTCGAAGCGACGAACATTGCGCACGAGTCCGAGATACGCCGCGGAACGAAACTCGGTCGCCGCCGAGTTCGAGCCCTCGAGCGCCTGATACACCGGCCAGAATTCGTCGGCCAGCGAATAATTGAAGTGAATACCGGAGATCGCCTGCATGTTGCGGCCGTATCGATAACCGAGGCCCCGGCGATAGACCGTCTTCATCGTACCGACGTTCGACGTGCCGTAACGCGCCAGCGGCACGTCCGCTTCCGACCGAATCATGCACGGCATGCTCATGGCCCAGAGCAATTCGTCATCCAGCGCCTGAAACACGAACTGGTGAATATTGCACAGGGTCTGAATAACTTCCCAGGTCGAGGTGACGGGCGGTGTGACGAACTCGAGCAGCGCCTCGGAATAATCGGTCGTGATGAAGCGATTCTCGAGCGCCGACCCGAACGCGACCGGATGGCGGGTCGCCGCAACATAGCCGTCGGGCGTGACGCGCAGGCTTTCCTTCTCGATGCCCCGTCGCCCGCCGCGCAGGCTATCGGCCGCGCCGGGTGCCGACAGCGCGCGCACCCGCCGTTCGAACGCAGTACTCACCGCGGCGACCGCTTCGCGCGGGGCGTCGTGCCAATGCGGTGGGTGCGGCCACGGGGTTGTTCGTTCATAGCGTATTCAGCATCCGGCTTTAGGATTGGGGTTCAGGGTCATGTGCGGCAAATCGTCGCTCAGGCCGAGATAGTAACCGGAGACTGTATCCATGTTCACGCAAAGACTTCTATTACTGTGCTGCATTCTGTTGCTCGCGGAACCGGCCCTGGCCATGCGCTGCGGGAGCAGGCTCGTCAGCGACGGGTCCCCACAAGCCAAAGTCCTGAAGTACTGCGGCGAGCCGGAATCGATACAGGTGCGCACGATTCTGCGCGCCGGCTTCCCTCGATACCGCGCACAACTCGGGGTCAGCGACACCCGTTCGATCGGGTACAGCCGCGAGTTGCTGTACGCCGACCGATCGTATGTCGAGGTCGTCGTCGAGGAATGGACCTATAACTTCGGCCCACACCGGCTGATGCGCATCGTGCACTTCGAGAACGGACGGGTCACCTCGGTGACCCGGCTGGGTTACGGCTACAACTGACCGGCCGATGGCCCGGCATGCTGCTCGAATTCACCGAGCAGGTAATGATCGGACCAGTTGTTCATCCGGAAATCGGCCACGAAGCCACAGTGCCCGCCGAACCGCACCGTGCGAATCTCGAGCGCGGGAGGCCGGGCCATGCGCGCCAGGCCGCTGACCGGAATCACCGGGTCGTCCTCGGCAAGCAATATCGCGCTCGGCACGGCAAGATTCGCGAGACGGTCACCGGTGATCGCGTAGCCGCGCAGGTACGTCACAAGATCCGGATACTCGGTGTAGTTGACGACGAAGTAGTCCGTCATCTCCCGCAAAGTCCGGAAGCGGCTGAGTCGCTCGAAATCGTAGCGCCGTGGAAAGGCGGCCTTCTTGCACTCCAGCGAGCGGCGCCAGCGACGGATGAAATAGGTGCGATACATCGACAAACCGCCGTCGATCGCCCGCATCGTCTGCTCCGGGTCGAGCACCGGGCAAATCGCAACGACCTTGGCGATCTTCAGGCTCGCCTGAGTTGCTTCGGCTGCGATCCGCAGCGAAAAATTGCCGCCGAGCGAGTAACCGGCCAGCATGAGCGTGTCATCCGGGAAGGTGTCCTGTATCCACCTGACCGCACCGACGACCTCGTCGAGCCGGCACGAATGGAACATCTCCTCGTTCAGATGGTGCGAGATGCCATGATCGCGCAGGTTGATGCGGACGATCCGATAGCCCTCGCGCCACAAATGAGTGGCCGCCGACAGCACGTAGGTCGAAATCCCGCTGCCCTCCCAGCCGTGGATCAGCACGGCCGTGCGGCCGTTCGCGTTAACCCGCGGCGGGGTGTGATGGACCAGCAGTCGCACGCCCTGTCCCGCATCGACCACCCGATCGACCGATGCACGCAGCATGGGCCGGGCGGCCGCGCGGACCCGCCAGCGGCGCAGGCCGACGCTGCCGAGAATCGACTGGATATGAGGACCGCGCAACAGCCTGGACGGCAGAAACTCAGTCATCGTACATAGAACGAATCGGCGGCGGGTCGTGACGCATCTGTAACGGCCAGTAAACGAACCCGCACACGGTGGTTCTGCCGGGCAACCCGGTTCCATTCACCCGCAGTATGCTCTCGCGACCGGGCCGGATACGCATACAGCGGGTTCGAATTTCCGTGCGTGTTTAAATGGATTCGGATGTCCTGCGCCACATCACGTTCGAGGGCTGCGAGATAATTCGCAAACGCAACCGACTGCTTGGCCGAAAGCAACTGCGCATCCACGGACGACATACCGACACGATCGCAGTCGGCAACCGGCATATCGGCCGGAGCGGATCGGTACACACCGTTTTCACCCCGCACATAACAGAAATCCCCGACGTGGCTGTCGATCTCGATGACGCCGTAGAATCCGACCGAACGCAATTGCTGGACGAGCCCATCGATCAGATCGAGCCGCTGATCACCGAGGGGGATCTCACTGGACCCGTAGGCCGAAAACTGGTTCGCCGACCACTCGAGGTCAGGCAAGATGCCACTCAGGTTGTCGTTCGCGACATTGGCACCGGCGAGTTGCGCAACGCCACGGTCAGCGGCCCCGAGCCTCGATCGGTCGGCGCGTAAAACATCGAGCAGCTCGACGTTTTGTTCGTAGACGGCCCGGAAGTCTTTCTGCGTCTCGATGTGCAACCAAAAGAATGTCGCGGCGAACAGCGACAGCGCCGCAACGAGCAACGTCGTCGCATTCAGGCCACGCAGCGACTTGAGCTCACGCGAAAAAATTCCGGACGGCGGAGCCGCCGTCTGCGCGCCGCGTTCATCGGCATTCTCGTGGAGCAATCGCGCGACGCTGACTTCGATATCCGTGCGCATCACCTGTCCGTGATGCTGCAACATCTGCTCGAACCAGCGGTGCAATTCGCCCCAGTCGGCCGGCTCCATCATCTGTTCGACTTCGGACAGCGGCCGCACAACGTCGGCCTCGGCCACGATCTCGGTGGCAATTTCTTCGTCGGCCCCTTCCGCACGGATGACCGGCACTTCGGTCTCGACCGGCAGCAGGTTCAACTGCGCCAGTGTTTCCGAAACCTGCACCGGCTTGATTTGTTTCGGCAGTACGCCGACCGCGCCGAGGGCGCGCGCCTGACCGACGTATAACTCGCCTGCCTGCGATGTGTACATCATGATCGGGATCGTGGCGGTTGCCGGATTGTTCTTGATGACGCGCACGGCCTGGAAGCCGTCCATGCCAGGCATCAGGTGATCCATGAAAATAACGTCCGGACGAAAGTCGCTGAGTTGCGCCAGGGCATCCTCCGCCGACTCGGCCATCTCGACGGTAAGCTGGTGCTGCCTGAGCACACGCGCCAGTGCTTCGCGCGCCGTTCGCGAATCGTCGACGATCAATGCGCATTTCGGAGCCGTCATATTCATGTCGCAACGAATCACCGTGGACCTGACCGGATTCTATAGTGCCTGCAAGGCGTGGGGCCAGAGTCCGGCCCAGGAAACCGGGCATTCCTCACGCTTCACGCGTGGAAAAGCCGACAAATTGCGGTTGTGCGAGCCCGGAATAGCTGGGATCATAGCCAGAATGGTTGGGGATTGCCTCTCACCCAATACGAAAAGGCCTGGATACCCACGGGTGTCAGGGATATAAGAAACGCACCGGCGCAGGCACCTGCCCAGAGAGAACAAGGCGCCAGATGGTGCCGGCCCAAGCGGGTTGGCCCGGAAAGATCGGCCGGGAAAAGCCGGCATCCTGCCGTCGGTGCACGAGGCGGAGTCATACTCAATTCATGCGAGCTTTGTCGTACTTGTCCAGGTACCTCCTCACCGCGATCGTCAGCATCATAGCGGTCGCCGCGAGCGTCGCAGCGATTCAACTGGGCTCCCTGCCGGGTGCCCCGGATTCGCTGACACTGACCCTGCTCGTCGGCATCGCGGTCACCGCCTCGCTGGCCGCCGTATTCGCGTTTCGCCACGCGACTATGCTCAATACACTGGCCGAGGCCAGCCAGCGACTGGCAGGATACGAGGCCGATTCAAACGCTTCGGGTGACACGACGACGGATGACCTGACTCGCCTGACCGCCTCACTGCAACAGATCAACGCGAGGCTGCAGAGCGCGACCGTCTCGAGCGATCATCTCGATCGGGTACTCGATACGCTGAACGATTCGATTATTCTGACCGACAACGAAGGCATCGTCGCGCACATCAACCAATCTGCGGCGAAGATGCTGGGGTTCGAGCCGGTTCAGATGATCGGCAGTCCGATCCAGGAATTCATCGCCGAGCAGCAGCGGAAATCGTTCAAGCTGACCGATGAGAATCGCACCTACGAGTCGACATTCGTGACGAGAAACGGCAATGAGACGCCGGTCTCCTATAGCTGTTCCCGGATCGATACGGAAGGCTTTACCGCAAAAGGATTCATCATCGCCGCACGCGATATCTCCGAGCGCAAGATGACAGAGCGGCGTATCCGGTACCTCGCGAAGATCGATGCACTGACCAAAATTCCGAACCGCATGCAGTTCCAACACCTGTTGCAGCGGATGATCGCGCGCGCGCAGAAAAATCATCACCAGATTGCGCTGTTGTATCTCGATGTCGATCACTTCAAGGACATCAATGACACCTATGGCCATGCCGCAGGCGACACGTGCCTGGAATCATTCGCGAGTCGCCTGTCGCGCATTCTGCCCGAGAATGCCATTAACGGTCGACTGGCCGGTGACGAATTCGCGGTCGCGATCGAGTGGAGCGGGCCGCACGACGCACTGAATGCGTACCTGCAGTCTTTCAGCAAGCACCTGCTGACCGACCTCGGCCGTGTGCTGATCGTCCAGGGACACGAGATTTATATGAGCCCGAGCATCGGAATCGCGTGCTATCCGCAGCACGGCGACAACGTCATCGACCTGATCCGTAACGCCGATGCCGCGCTCTACCATACGAAGCGCAGCACCGACAGCAAGTTCGAGTTCTTCGACGCGCAGATGAACGCCGCAGCGGTCGAGCGTCTGATGCTGAAAAGCAAGCTGCGACGCTCGTACGAGCAGGACGAGCTGCTCGTGCACTACCAGCCGAAGGTCGACGTAAAGACCGGCGCAATCGTCGGCGCCGAGGCGCTGGTACGCTGGGAGATGTCCGAGCGCGGCCTGGTCCTGCCTTCCGAGTTCATCCCGCTGGCCGAAGAAACCAACCTGATCGTCCCGATCGGCGAGTGGGTGTTAAACCAGGTGTGCGCCGACCTGAGCGACTGGCAGCATCGGATCGCCGGCGCCGGCAGAGTCTCGGTCAACCTGTCGCTGAAGCAGCTCGCACAACCGAATTTCACAAGCCGCATCCAACACATCCTGAAACGCCACCACGTTTCTCCGGAAGCGCTCGAACTCGAGATCACGGAGACCGTTCTGATGCGTGATCCCGACCACACGATCAAGATTCTGAAACAACTGGACGCGCTCGGACTCAGGCTGTCGATCGACGACTTCGGAACGGGTTACTCCTCATTGAGCGCCTTGCAACAATTCCCGATCAAGACACTCAAAATCGACAAATCATTCATTCGTGACATCCTGATCAACAAAGATGGAACGACGATCGTGTCCGCGATCATCGACCTCGCCCACAGTATGAACATGGATGTCGTCGCCGAGGGCGTGGAGTCGGAACTGCAACTCAGTTACCTGAAAGTACTGAACTGCGACGTCGTGCAGGGACTATTGTTCGGCGAACCGATGATTGCCAAGCGTTACTTCGACCTGCTGGTCACGAACAGCCGAGGCAACACGTCATACCAGAAATTGTTCGCCTGACCCCCTCGGGCGGAACAATAACGCAATTATAATCAGTATGTTATCTCGCCCATCATCCATATGGATGGTGTTTTTTCTCCGCTGACATTGGCGAACCCTGCCAAATGTGTTGCATAATCTTCGCTCGAAAAATAATGCTCGGCGCAACATCGCCACAGACGCACGACGTGCACCGGTCGATGTTGGGCACAGCACAACATCATTCTCCGGTCATTCGAGGACCTCGCCGAATGCTAAGAATCAGCCAATTGATCATGACCGGCATCGCCGTGATCTTTGCCTCTCACGCAGCCGCGGTGTGCCCGTACCCGCAGGAAGTCGAAGTACCGAACGGCGCGACGTCCACGACCGAAGAGATGGTGGCAGGTGAGGCACGCGTCAAGCAGTACATGGCCGAAATGGAAACGTATCTCGCCTGCCTCGACAACGAGGAAGCTGATCTCGGTCGTAAGCCCACCGACGGCGAGGTGCAGATGCGCAACCAGCGGCACAACGCCGCGGTCGATGCGATGGAGACCACGGCGGCCGCATACAATGAGCAGGTCCGAATGTACAAGAAGCTGAAGCGCTAGCCGACCCTGGAGCGCCCATCAGCGCCTGATTCGCGTATTCGCATCCATAATCGTGCATCAAGACGCGCGAATAAGATAAAATTCCCGCCCCGCGCCGGATCGTCCGGCTGCGTCATGAGTTCTGCCATCAGCAAGCTCCTCATCAGCAAGGAAAGACGAATGACAAAAGCTGCCAGAGTCACGATTACCGGAGCCGCCGGCCAGATCGGATACCAGTTGGCGTTTCGGATCGCGTCCGGACAATTGCTGGGCAGCAACCAGCCTGTGATCTTGCAGCTGCTCGAGATCCCTCCGGTGCTCGACGCGCTGAAGGGCGTCGCCATGGAACTCGAAGACTGCGCATTTCCGACGCTGCACGGCGTCGTGGCGACAGACCAGCCCGACGAGGCCTTCCGCGACGCCGATTACGCGCTGCTGGTCGGCGCCAAACCACGCGGCCCCGGCATGGAGCGCGCGGATCTGCTGAAAGGCAATGCGGCGATCTTCTCGGCCCAGGGCAAGGCCATGAACGATCACGCCAGCAGCGACATCAGGGTGCTCGTCGTCGGTAACCCGGCCAATACGAATGCACTGATCGCTCAAGCGAACGCGCCGGACCTGAACCCGGCCAATTTCACCGCGATGATGCGCCTCGACCACAATCGCGCGCTGGCGCAACTCGCTGCGAAAACCGACTCGCACGTCAGCCAGATTCGTAACATGACGGTCTGGGGCAACCATTCGGCGACGCAGTACCCGGACATCAGCGAAGTCACGATCAACGATCGCGAGGCCACCGACCTCGTGGACGAGAGCTGGCTCGTCGACGAATTCATTCCGACGGTGCAGCAGCGCGGCGCCGCGATTATCAAGGCACGCGGGCTGTCGAGCGCGGCCTCAGCCGCGTCCGCCGCCATCGACCACATGCGCGACTGGACGCTCGGTACCGCGGGACAGGACTGGGTCAGCATGGCCATCCCGGCCGACGGCAGTTACGGCATCGAGCCGGGCGTCATCTATTCGTACCCGTGTCGCTGCAGCCAAGGGACGTACAAGATCGTGCAGGATCTCAAGATCAGCGACTTCAGCCGCGAACGCATGGACGCGACCGACGCCGAACTGCGCGAAGAGCGCGCGGCCGTCGAAGAGCTGCTGTAGCCGAAAAAGGTACCGTTTCCCGGTGAACACGTCCTCGTAGGAACGGCATCCTGCCGCGATTGGCGGAAAACGGCCGCCACCCGGATCGGCTGCACAGTTTGTACGCCGGCTATGCGTTATAGTCCGCGTTCGCCCCCCTCCCGGAATTCGAGGTGTCATTCTAGTGTCCGCGTTCCTGGTCTGGATTCTCTGGTTACTCGCCCTGGTAGCCGTCGGCCTCACCCTCGCGTACCGACGCGTCGATCTGTGGACGTCCACAATCGTCCTGGCATTTGCCCTGCTCGCCTACACGCTGTTCGGCAACAGCCACTGGCTGTGGAACCTGGCGCTCTGGGCCACGCTCGGCGGCATGGCATCACTCAACCTGCCGAACTTTCGCCGTGAGAAAATCACCGCCCCACTGCTGAAGATCTACAAGACGATCCTGCCATCGATCTCCGACACCGAGCGCGAGGCACTCGAAGCCGGCACGGTCTGGTGGGACGGTGAACTTTTCAGCGGACAGCCGGACTGGAGCAAGCTGACCGCGATGCCGGCACCGACTCTCAGCGTGGACGAACAGGCCTTCCTCGACGGACCGACCGAGACGCTGTGTGCCATGCTCGATGACTGGCAGATCACGCACGAACTGGCCGACCTGCCGCCGGAAGTCTGGGCATACATCAAGGAGAACGGTTTCTTCGCGATGATCATTCCCAAGCAATACGGCGGACTGGAATTCTCGCCGTACGCCATAGCAACCGTCCTCGCGAAACTCGCCAGCCGCAGCACCGTCGCCTCATCGACCGTCGGCGTGCCCAACTCGCTCGGCCCGGCGGAGCTACTCCTGCACTACGGCACCGAGGAGCAGAAGGACTATTACCTGCCCCGGCTCGCCAGCGGTGAAGAGATCCCCTGCTTCGCGCTGACGGCGCTGCGCGCGGGTTCCGACGCGTCTGCCATCCCGGACAGCGGCATCATTTGCAAGCGCAAATTTAACGGCGAGAAGATCGTCGGCATCCTCCTGAACTGGGACAAGCGCTACATTACGCTCGCGCCGATCGCGACGGTCCTCGGCCTGGCATTCAAGCTCTACGACCCCGATCACCTGATTGGGGATAAGGATGAATACGGTATCACCGCCGCGCTGATACCGACGGATATGAAAGGCATAACGATCGGACGGCGCCATTTTCCGCTGAACAACCCGTTTCAGAACGGCCCGACCCAGGGCAAGGACGTGTTCGTACCGCTCGACTACATCATCGGCGGGCCGGACCGGGCGGGGCAGGGCTGGCGCATGCTCATGGAACAGCTGGCCGCCGGGCGCGCGGTGGTGCTGCCGTCGAATGCCATGGGCGGCGGCAAGGCGGCCATTTATGCTTCCGGCGCCTACGCGCGCATCCGCAGGCAATTCAATCTGCCGATCAGCCGCTTCGAGGGGGTCGGCGAGGTCCTGGCGCGAATGGCCGGCGAGGTGTACATCGTGACCGCCGCGGTATCTGTGACCTGTGCCGCGCTCGGCCGCGGCGAGAAGCCCGCCGTGCCGTCGGCGATCCTGAAGTATCACTGCACGGAGATTGCCCGACACATCGCAAACGATGCGATGGACGTGCACGGCGGCAAGGGAATAATGCTCGGACCGACGAATTATCTCGGCCGCGGCTACCAGGCCATCCCGATCGCGATCACGGTCGAGGGCGCGAACATCCTGACGCGCAGCCTGATCATCTTCGGTCAGGGCGCGATCCGCTGTCACCCGTTCGTACTGAAGGAAATGGAGGCCGCCACCGACAGTGACTACGAGCGCAGCCTGGAAGAGTTCGACCGCCACCTGTTCGGCCATATCGGCTATGCAATCAGCAACGCGTCCCGTTCATTCGTACTCGCGCTGACGCACGCAAAGCTCAGCACGACGCCCAATTCCGGCCCACTCTCCCGCTATTACCAGCACATCAATCGGTACAGCGCCGCGTTCGCGCTCGCCGCCGACATCGCGATGCTGACGCTCGGCGGAGAGCTGAAACGCAGGGAATCATTGTCGAGCCGGCTCGGCGACGTGTTCAGCTCGATGTACCTCGCAAGTATGGTGCTGAAGCATTTCGATAATCAGGGCTGCCCCGAGGACGACCTGCCGCTCGTCGAATGGGCGTGCCGACACCTGCTCTACGAGGCGCAGGAAAAATTGCATGTCTTTTTGCGGAATTTCCCGAACCGCCCGGTCGCCGCCGTGCTGCGCCTGCTCATCTTCCCCCGCGGACGCATGTACTTTCTGCCGTCGGATGCCCTCGGGCAGCAGATCGTCGACCTGGTCACTCATCCAACCAAAGCACGCGATCGGCTGTCCGCCGGCATCTATACGACGAACGAGCCGGGCAACCCGCTCGGCCGGCTGCAGGCCGCGCTGGAAGCGACCGAAGCCGCGAGTCCGCTGGAACGCAAACTTCGGGAAGCGTCGCGCACCGGGGTCATCACCGCGTCTGACCCGCTCGAGAAAATCGCCCAGGCCCGGGAGGCCGGCGTGCTGACGGCCGAGGAAGCGGCAGAGCTGGTGGCATTGGACGAGCAGGTCATGGCGCTGCTCGCCGTCGATGATTTCGCCGCCGCGGAACTGCGGGCCGGAAGCCATACCACGTAGATCCCGTGCCGCACCCGACCGCTTTCATGACAGCACCGGGTCGGTCGGTTAACATCCCCGTTCAGCCCGGCCCGCAGGAGACCAATGAATGAACCGAAAGCCCCTGTTTCTGCTGCCTATCGCGTTGTTCGCCCTCGGGGCGACCAGCCTGCTAGCCGGCTGTGGCGGCGATCAATCGGCCGATTCTGATGCCGTGCAGCAAAAAGCCGCGACCGGAATCGGTCCCTCGGTATCGCGGCCTGGCGCAACTGTCTTCATCATCACCCCGACAGATGGGACAACGGTCGCCTCGCCCGTCGACATCAAGTTCGGCGTCAGCGGCATCCAGATCGCGCCCGCCGGCACGTATGCCGCCAATACGGGCCACCATCACCTGATGATCGACGGTGAGCTGGCGTCGTTGGACCAGGTGATCCCGAAAGACGCGCAGCACCTGCACTTCGGCAAGGGCCAGACGGAGGCCTCCGTGGATCTCGAACCCGGCCAGCACACGCTGCAACTCGTCCTCGGGGATGGCAACCACGTGCCACACCAGCCACCGGTGGTATCTCAGATCGTCAGAATCACGGTAGAATAGGCGCAGATTCTTAATGTTTTTGAGGGTACGACGGCTCCGACCGATGTACTCACGATAATTTCGCCCATGGCCCCAATTACTGTTGGACTCAGCGGACTCGCGCTCTACCTGCCGCCCTACCGGGTGGACCTGGAGCAGTGGTGCGAATGGACCGGCGCCGAGTGGGAGAAAATCCAGCGGGTCGTCGGGTCCGGCTTCCGGCTGCTCGGGCCCCAGCAGAGCATTTACACGATGGCCGCAAATGCGGTGCTGCGGCTCATCCAGAACTACGCGATCGATCCGACCCGCGTCGGATACCTCGCGCTCGGCACCGAGTCGAGTACCGATAACTCGGCCGGTGCCGTCATCATCAAGGGCATGGTCGATCAGGCGCTACAGGGTCTCGGCTTCCCGCCGTTGTCTCGCAATTGCGAAGTCCCGGAGTTCAAGCACGCGTGCCTCGGCGGGATCTACGGCCTCAAGAACGCACTGCGCTACCTGGCGACCGACGGGAGCGACTCGCTGGCAATCATTGCCTGCTCCGACAAGGCGCTGTACGAGCGTGGCAGCAGTGGGGAACCCACCCAGGGCGCCGGCGCGGTCGCGATGCTCCTGAGTGCAGACCCGACCATCGCATCGATCGACCTGCGTGAGTCCGGCACGGCATCGGACTACCGCTGCGTCGATTTCCGCAAGCCGCTGATCAATCGGAACGGTACCGGCTCAAGCCCCGACTTTGTCGATATCCCGATCTTCAACGGCAAGTATTCGACGAGTTGCTACGTCGACGAGATGCAGCGCGCGCTCGAACACATGTACCGGAAACGCAAGCTGAACGCCTTCGAGCATATGAATTCGATCGAGGCGGTCTTCATGCATCGCCCGTATCAGCGTATGCCGGAGACCGGCTGGGGCATGGCCTACCTGTTCGCCCTGGCTAACGGTGACGTGAAAGAGCGTGAGGAACTGGCCGGGTATTGCGCAACTGCCGGTGTTGCGATGGATGCGTTCCTGGCCGAGATGAGCAGCTCGCACGACCTCGCACAGTTCGGCGTACGCGAGCGCATCAGCGACGAGATCTTCCCGACCGGCCTGACCGTGCTGAAAGCGTTCCGTCACACCGATGCCTTTGATGCGTTCGTCCGTCGCAAGATGACGCTCGGTACGAAAAGCATGCGGGAGCTGGGCAACCTGTATACGGCCGCGCTACCGGCATGGCTCGCGGCCGGACTCGAAGAAGCCCGCGACCGCGACATCGATCTGACCGATAAGGAGGTGCTGCTCATCGGCTACGGCAGCGGCGACGCCGCTGATGCGATCCCGATGCGCATGATCGCCGGTTGGGAACGCGCCGCGGGGAAAATCGATTTCAAAGCAGCGCTGACACCGTTGATCGACCTGACACAGGATCAGTATCTCGCGCTGCGCGACCGCAGCGCCGTGCACGGCCTGTCCTATGCGCCGAGCGCCGAATTCGTCGTAGACCGGATCGGGTCGGAGGCTACCCCACTGTTCCAGGATGCCGGGATAGAGTATTACCGATACATTCAATAGCGCGGTGCCGGCACCAGTCAGCCGCCGATCGTCAGGCCGTCAACTCCCAGTTTCTGGTCCAGCGACAGGTAGCCGCTGTCGATCGCATCGGCACGCACCGCGTCGATCACATCCGTCGAATCGCTGATCGCGAGACCAAAATCACCGCCGCCCGCGCCGGATGTCTTGTAAACCGCACCGTTCCGTTCGACGAGTCCGCGCAACCGCTCGTGCGCCTCGGTATTGATGCCGATCCCGGCGTCCGAATCCAGCGCGCGCAGCGCGTCGTCAAATCCCGCGAGCGCGGACATCAATTCGACCACCGATTCGCTACGCCACGTCGCGTCGGCTTGCCGCGCGAACCGCGTCAGGTGACGCATATGGTTGTTGAATGCATCGGATTTCGTCTCACGATAACGCGCGAAACGACTGAGCAATTCAGGCGTTGACGAGCTGGCGCCGGACCACAGCGGCAGCATGGCAAGGCCTTTCGGCCATCCCAGGGTCTCGGCCTCCGGCCCCGACACACCGCGACCCGCCGTCACACCGACGACGCCGCCGTACAGCGCCGCACTGACATCGATGCCGCTGCCCAGTCCGTCCTGAAACCGGCGATGCGCGGCATGACACATACTCAACAGCGATGGTCGCTCGACAGGAATTCCCAACGCCGCGACCAGCGCTCCGATCAGTGCGACGAGCGCCGCCGCACTCGAGCCGACGCCAAGCTTTACCGGACTGCCACCGATGCTCCGGAAAAACGCGTCGGTGTTCATGCTAATACGCAACGCCGGCAGCGGACCCGGCAGATGAAGTAACTCGTAGCAGGTATTAATTACAACCTCGAGTATCATTCCGCGCTCTGCCGGCGACTCGTCCGCCCAGCACAGACCGACGCCCGGCTCTACGCTAAAATTGTAGGCTTTGCCGCCGGCCAGGTCGATGAACACGCTGTCGCGCGCATCGGTCACCGTAACCTGAGCTTTCGCGCGTATGCCGACGGTCGTCGCGATGGCCGGTGCACCCTCGAGCACGGCGTAATCGCCGACGATCACGAGCTTTCCCGGGGCGCTCGCGACGGTCATGCCAGTCTGGTGTTCCAAAACTCAGTCGCCGACGACGCGCGCGCCATAACCCAACTCTCCGGCGATCGTGCGCAAGACGCCGGGCACCGCATCGAGCGCCGCTGTGACATCATCCGCGACTTCCGTCGGGCATACGGCCTTAACCTGCGGCCCGGCATCGATCGTGAAGAACACCGGCAGACCGTCCGCGCGCAATTCGCCGATACGTCGCAACACGGCCAACGTGGACGGCGACCAGTACATCAGCGGAGGTCGCGTCGTCATCATGACGGAGTGCATCTTCAGGCAATTGTGCTCGGCCAACTCGGCCAGCGCGAAGAAATCGCGATCCCGCACATAACCTGTGGCCTGGCACAGATCGTGGGCATGGGTATCGAGCCACGCGGCGTAATACGGGGAGGTCAGCCGACTCTGCTCCATGCCGTCGCGGGACGTCACCGTCTTCGGCGCCTCGGTCGTGATCGCCACGACGACCGACAACGCCCACTCCTCCGGGGTAATGATCTGCTCGCACACCGTGCCATCGCCATCATTCTCCAGCAACACGATGCCGCCGAACAGCGAACGCGGCGCTGAACCGGAACCGATCCGCGCGATGTCGATAAGTCGCGGGTCGCGCGCATCGATACCGAGTGCCGCGGCGGCCGCCGTCACCAGAGCCGCGTACCCGGAGGCAGATGAGGCCAGGCCGGCGCCGGTCGGAAAATCGTTCTCTGACTCGACCGTGGCGTGCAAGTCACAGCCTGCGAGTTCGCGCAACGCATCCATGCATGCCACCAGCCGACCGTCCTCGGCCGGTTGCTCGACACCGTTCAGCAGCAGAACATCGTGGTCCAGCGACTCGTCGAATTCGATCGCCGTCTCGGTCACGAGGGCACTGAGTGTCATCGACAACGAACCTACGGCCGGAAGATTTCCGGACGCTTCGCGCTTGCCCCAATACTTGATCAGGGCGACATTCGGATGAGCGACCGCCGCAGCCCGCATCTGTTTTCGCTCCTTATCGTGCACGAGGGGTATTGTAGGCGGAAAAAGGTACGAAAAAGGTACCGGGTTTATTTTCCCGGTGTTTCCGCCCGGAACGACCGGGAAAATAAACCCGGTACCTTTTTCGTACCTTTTTCGCGCTATGCTACCCGCATGAATTTCGAAAGCCGCATTGACGCGTACCGCGAGCGGATTGAAAATGTGCTGGCCACCGCGATCCCCGGCCCGGAGGTTCCACCACAACGTCTGCACGAGGCGATGCGCTATTCCGCGCTCGGCGGTGGCAAACGAATTCGCCCGCTGCTGGTCTACGCAACCGGCGAGGCCTGCCAGACCGACCCGGATATTCTCGACGCTCCGGCCGCCGCAATCGAGATGATGCACGCGTTCTCGCTGGTGCATGACGACCTGCCAGCCATGGATGATGACGCCCTGCGTCGGGGTCGTCCAACAACTCACCGGGCATTCGACGAGGCTACGGCGATTCTCGCCGCCGATGCGTTGCAGCCGCTGGCATTTTCCATACTCGCCAACGCACCGGCGCTCCGCAATCACCCGGCCGAGCAGATTCGGATAATCAGATTACTCGCCGAAGCCTGTGGATCGCATGGCATGACCGGTGGGCAGGCGCTTGACATGGCCGCCGAAGGCCAGCAACTGGCGCCGGCGGAACTCGAGCACATGTACCGCATGAAAACCGGGCGCCTGCTCCGCGCCAGCGTTCTGGCCGCAGCATGGTGCCCGCCCGCATGCGATGAGCCAACCGTGGATGCGCTGGAGCGCTTCATCGATGCACTCGGTCTGGCATTCCAGATCCGCGATGACATCCTGGATATCGAGGGCAGCACCGAGGAAATCGGCAAGCAACAGGGTGCCGACATCGCGCATGACAAAGCGACCTACCCGGTATTGTTCGGCATGGAGGCGGCACTGCAGCGAACCGCTGAATTACTGAAAACGGCCCTGGCCGCACTGGACGAGATCGACTGTGAGGCCGACGGCCTGCGGTACCTTGCGCGGCTGATCGTGCTGCGGCGGACGTGAAAAATGAAAAAGGTACCGGGTTTATTTTCTCGTTATTCCGCCCGAATAACCGAGAAAATAAACCCGGTACCTTTTTCATCGGCTAAAATACCCACAGCAACAAAGGGCACCGGTGCATGTATACCCGCTTCTTCGGCCTGAACGAGAAGCCTTTCTCTATCACACCCGATCCGCGCTACCTGTTCATGAGCGAGCGGCATACGGAGGCCCTCGCCCATCTGATCTATGGCGTACGCGAGAGCGGCGGGTTCATCCAGCTAACCGGCGAGGTCGGCACCGGCAAGACAACGCTGGTTCGCACCCTGCTGCTACAGGTGCCCGACACCGCCGATGTCGCCGTCATTCTGAACCCGCAGATTTCCCGCAATGAGTTCCTGAGTGCGATTTGCGAGGAACTCGGCGTGCCGCTCCCGGCGGCGGTGCACAGCATCAAGGACCTGACCAACGCACTGAACACGTACCTGCTCGAGAACCACAGCAAGGGCCGCCGCACTATCCTGATCGTCGACGAGGCGCAAAACCTGCGGATCGACGTGCTCGAACAGGTGCGTCTGCTGACGAATCTCGAGACGACGAAGCAAAAACTGCTGCAGATCATCCTGATCGGGCAGCCCGAGCTGCGTGACATGCTCGCGCGCAATGACTTGCGCCAACTCGCGCAGCGAATCACGGGCCGCTATCACCTCTTGCCGTTGTCACGCGAAGAGACGCTGGCGTATATCGACCACCGGCTGAAAGTAGCCGGCGCGGTCGGCCCGATATTTTCGCAGGCTGCGAAGCGCGAGTTATATCGGCTGACCCAGGGCGTACCGCGCATGATCAACGTCATCGCCGACCGCGCCATGCTCGGGGCGTTTACACGAGAAGAACGCCTCATCACGCCGAAGCTGCTGCGCGAGGCGGCGTCCGAGGTCTTCGATTCGAAGTTTCCCGCCTACGCTCCCCGGTATCGCTGGCTCAAGGGCATCGTCACTGCAACGGTGGCCGGCGGCGTGATCCTCGGCATCGGCTGGGCACTGACGACGGGGTCCAGCAACCGGGCCGCTCCCGAGGTCAACCCGGCACCGGCCGTGCAACCCGCCCAACCGGAATCGGCCCAACGGAAATCGGCCCAACCAAAATCGGCCCAACCAAAATCGACTATAACCCCGCCGGTTCCCGCGGATGACCGCGCGCCGACGCTCACTGCCGATCCGGCCGACGCCATTTCCCCGGAACGCGATCCGGTTGCAGTCGAATCGACAGTGACGGTCTCACCTGGAACGGACAGCGCGCCCACGGCCGAATCGCCGGCCGTCGAGTTCGAAACATTGCTGAACGATCACACGGAGGCGACCGACACGGACAACGCGTTCGCCACGTTGTTCGGGCTGTGGGGCATCGACTATATGCGCGGCACGCTAACCGCCTGCCAGCAGGCACAGGACGGTGGCCTGTATTGCCTGTTCCAGCGCGGCTCACTCGCGCAGGTGCGCAGCCTCGACCGCCCGGTAATCCTGTCGTTGCGCGACAGTCGGAGCCGACCACACCAGGTCGTCCTGTCGGGCCTCGAAGACGACCGGGCTATCATGTCGATCGGCGACGACAGATACCCGGTATCGCTAGAGCAACTCCGGGAATACTGGTTCGGCGACTACCTGCTGCTGTGGCGACCAGGGGTCGATGCAGTCCAGCTGTTTATCCCCGGCATGCGGCACGCAGACGTCAAGTGGTTGCGCGAAAGCCTCGCGACGATTCAGGGCGAGCCGGTCGCGCCGATGGACTCGGACCTGTTCGATCAAAATCTCGAGGGCCGCGTCCGCAATTATCAGCGTGAACGACGCCTGACGGTCGACGGTCTCGTCGGCTACCAGACGCAGATCGCGATCAACACGGACCTGAGTTCCGGCGACCGCCCCCGCCTCGCCAGGGCGAACTGACGAACGATGTCTTTCATACTCGACGCACTCCGCAAGAGCGACACGCAGCGCCAGGAACAAGCCGGCCCGGGTCTGGCAACGACGCCGCAGCAGACGCGAAAGAAAGCCCGCAGCATTTGGATCCCGCTGCTGGTCGGCGTGCTCGTGCTGAACGCGCTCGTCATGGGCTGGGTGTTACTGAATGATCCGGAGGCGAACGAGCAGATTCCGCCCGCCGCTTCGGCCAACCTGGGCGACGGAGCGGGTACCCGGTCGCTGCGCAAGGAAGCCCTGCCGGCTACGCCTGCGCCAACTCCACCGACGCCCGCCGCGCCGGTCACCGAGACGACCAGGACGACCCCGGTCGCTGAACCCGAACCCGTCGTGAACGTCGCGGCAGCCGAGGACGCAGCGGCGCCGCCGAGCTTCCAGCAACTGCTGATCGCCGGCATCCTGTCGATGCCGAACCTGCACCTCGATATCCACGTGTATGCCGGCGAGCGTGACAAACGCTTCGTGTTCATCAACGGGGACAAGTATCGCGAAGGCGAGCGCCTCAGCCACGGACCGATCGTCGAGACGATCACCCGTACCGGGGTCATCCTGACCCACCAGGGTAATCGCTTTACGCTCGAACGCGATTGAAAAGGTACCTTTTCACGCATCCAGCAACTCCGGCCCGTCGTTCCTGGGATTATTCACGGCCCGGCCGACCACACGATATTTCAAGTGGTCATTCTCCCAGTCACCGAGCACGGCCTGCGCGGCGTCGGGCAGATCGCAGTCGGGCCCGGACCAGCGCGCCGCGTTCGCCGGCGACAAGATGACCGGCATTCGGTGGTGCAGCGGGAGCATGACGTCGTTCGCCGCGGTCGTAATGATCGTACAGGTCTCCAGCTCCGTGCCATCCTTGCCCTGCCAGTATTCCCAAAGGCCGGCCATTGCGAACGGAGCATCGTCGTGCATCGAAATGAAATACGGCTCCTTGCCGCCACCGACCATACGCCACTCGTAGAAGCCGTCCGCGAGTATCACGCAGCGCCGGCGTTTGAAAGCCGCCCGGAACGACGGCTTCTCGTGCACGGTCTCGGCCCGGGCATTGATCATGCGATTGCCGATTTTCGGATCTTTCGCCCAGGACGGGATCAACCCCCACTTCAGCACCGCCGGCTCAAGCCCGCCCTCTGCTCCCGCGCGCAACGCAACGATGAACTGACTCGGCGCGATGTTGAACCGCGGTTCTATCGCGAGCGGAAATTCAACGTCGAAGATATCGGTGACCGCTTGGTGAGGCGAGTAAAACGCGAAACGGCCGCACATGTGGTACTCCCCACTACTCTCGAATACCGATGCCCTTATTGATCATCACCGTACAGACACCAAACAGGACCAGGATGAAGACCAGGATAATCGCATACGCACGCCAGATATCGATATCCGATACGCCCAGCATGCCGTAACGTAACGCATTGACCATGTACAGGATCGGGTTCATCAGCGACAGCTTCTGCGCCAACTCCGGCAATAGCGTGATCGAATAGAACACGCCGCCGAGATACGTCAGCGGCGCCAGCACGAACGCCGGGATAATCGAGATATCGTCAAACTTTTGCGCGAAAATCGCATTGATCAGCCCGGCCAATGCGAAAACAACAGCCGTCAAGATGACGACACTGATCGTGATCCAGACATTCGCAACTTGAATCTTGGTGAAAAACAACGCGATCCCCGTTACGACACCGCCGACCATCAGGCCGCGGAACACGCCTCCGGAGACATGGCCCAAGATGATCGACCAGGTCGGCATCGGCGCGACGAGCATTTCCTCGAGGTGCTTCTGGAACTTTGCGCCGAAGAACGACGACACGACATTTCCGTAGGCGTTCTGGATAACCGACATCATGATCAGGCCGGGCGCGATGTACTGAATGTAATCGAAGCCTTCCATCTGCCCGATGCGCCGGCCGATCACGTTGCCGAAGATCAGGAAGTACAGCGACATCGTGATGATCGGCGGGACGATCGTCTGCACCCAGATACGCGTGACCCGGCTGATCTCCTTGCGAGTCAGGGTCTCCAGGGTAATCAGTTGGGCCCTGATTTTCATTCTTCCATCTCCGCTTTTTCTTCCGGCACCTGGTCGCTGCGGTCGGTCAGGTTGAAGAACAACTCTTCGAGACGGTTGGTCTTGTTGCGCAGGCTGAGGATGCGCACGCCGGCCTCGCTCAGCGCGGCGAACACGTCATTCAGATCATGATCGCGCTGGACGGCCAGTTCGAGTTCGTAATCCTTCCGCTGGTAGATCAGGCAACCATCGATGACCGGGACTTCGACAACCGGGTCGCGTGTATTGACGATGTAGTTCTGCTGTTTCAGCGTGCGCAGGAACTCGTCCATCGGGTGATGCTGAATCACGTTGCCCTCATCGATAATCGCGACATGCCGGCACAGGTTCTCCGCCTCTTCGAGATAATGCGTCGTCAGAATGATGGTCGTGCCTGACTCGTTGAGTTTATTCAGGTAGTCCCACATCGACCGGCGAATCTCGATGTCGACGCCGGCCGTCGGCTCGTCGAGGATCAGCAGGCGCGGCGAATGCATCAGCGCGCGAGCGATCATCAGCCGGCGCTTCATGCCGCCGGAAAGATTACGCGCGATATCGTCCCGACGATCCCAGAGCTGCATTTGCTCGAGCACTTCCTGTGCCCGCTTGCGCGCTATGCGCGCCGGCATGCCGTAAAAACCGGCCTGGTTCACGACGATATTCATGATCCGGTCGAAGGTGTTCAGGTTCAGTTCCTGCGGCACGACACCGATGCAGGCCTTGACGGCGTTCAACTCGGTGTCGATGCTGTGCCCGAACACGCGCACCTCGCCGGACGTCTTGTTGACCAGCGAGGTAATGATGCCGATCACCGTGGTCTTGCCCGCACCGTTCGGGCCGAGCAGGGCGAAAAAGTCACCCTCGGCGACATCCAGGTCGATACCCTTCAGGGCCTGGATGCCGTTGCCGTAGACCTTCTTCAGATTGCGGATCGACAGTGCGTGCATGGGCGCGCATTGTGCTACGCCGGCCCGGACAAGCCAACTGCCCAACGCGGCAAACTATCGGGCTGCGCGTCCTTCGGCCAACGACAGCGGTATGACAGTCAGCCGCGACAGATAACGCAGATCCGGATCGTGCGAACGAGCCGCGCGAATCAGGTCCGGCCAGAAACACGGATGATCCGCGAACCGAGCCCGCAGTCGATGCGTGGCCTCGGCCGCATAGGCCTGAATGCGCGCAATCGTCAGGTCTGGCAAGGGCTCGGCCGAGCCAACGCACAGCGCCGTGATCAGCCGATCGCGTCGGTCCATCTGCCAGAGGTAGGTCAGCAGTGCCGCAGCGAACACCCGTGCTGCCGCCGAACGGGCGTCGGACCAGGCGACGGAGCCCGATCGGGGCTCGGCCACGCGTCCCGACAGGACGGCGCGTGCGCGGTCGAGTGTATCGAACCCGGCCAGCAGGCTCGGCGTGCCGGCAATGAACTCCAGTTCCTCAGGCGCCAGGCGACTCAGTTGCGCACAGATCGGGGGGTCTAGCCCGAGGCGGGGAGCAACGCCGAGGCCATCAGGGTCCGTCACCAGGGCGAGAAAACCGGCGTTCAGCGACCGCAGCGCCTCGTAGGTACGACTATCGGGGGGTTTACACCGCATTTGGGTTTTCCTCTATTTGTCTGAGAGGATATACTATATATGGTTTCGTATTACCATAAAACGTCTAAATAGGCCAGAAATGGCTCCTGGCCGCATTTGTGGTCGCAGCAGGGGGATTTGGCATGCGCGTAACCGATAACCGCTATCGCGGGGAAGTGGACAAGTTTGACCTCGCGGTGCGGATGATCCGGCACGAGGCCCGCACCGGCACGATCCGGGCATGCACGGGCTTTACCGAGGACCGCATCCGCAAGTTATACGGCACCTACTTCGCGACCGACGAAGGCGCCCAGGTGCGCCGCCGGCGCGGCAAGTCGCCCCGGCAGATCACGCGCTTCGTGAACAACACACACCGGCAAACGGAGGCCACATTGCTGGCCTGCCTCTACTGGTTATGCAAGGTCTTCACCCTGAACGACGACAGCAAGCCCGCACGTATTCGCGACGTCGATCGAGTCGCGATCGGGGAACGCATCTGCCAGGCATTCGAAACCTATCTGACGCTATTTCCGGAACCGCAGTTTTCGTTCGAGTGGGCGTGGAACCTGTACCATGCACTGATCGAGACGCGGGAGTTGTACTTCGCCTGGTGTGATAACTGCGCCGGTCCGTATGTTCAGGACACCTACGCCCTTGATTACCGACGCTGCCCGTTGTGTGAGTTGAAAGACCAGGTTCGCGACGACTGACGAGCGGGTTACCGTCGATTCCGGATGCGCTTCGCCTTCTCCGCTCAGGACTTTGTCCCGTTGACGTGGTTGTGCCGATCCCGCGAGGCACGAGAGTCGAGCAACACGCGACTCAATCGTAAATTCTGTTTCTCAGCGTTATCTGGTATCTATCAACTATTTATTCATTGAATTTACCATAATCCTGAGGTTCGACTTGCATGGAGGAATTGTTGTATGGTGACAGTTGTCGCCCTTTCTCGATGACGCAAACTGAGTATGGTTTCTCCATATTCTTATCGGATCGGGCGACGCTTTTCCCCTCTTGATTCCAGACCGCACATCCTCGCTTAACGGATGTGCAGTTTTATCCTGTCGGCCAAGCCGCCGTTTCCAGTTCGTTAGGGTCCGTCAGGAAACAGGCGGCCCGCACGTGGGAAGAGGGGTATTTTTTCGGCGGATCGGTACGCTGACCGATTACTCGCAGACCCAATCACCGTTCTGTTTCTCGCAGAAATCAGGCGGCCCGCGCTGCTCCCAAACGTCGACCGTGCCGAGCAATTTAACGACTTCGAGATACTTCGGATGTGCTGCAAAGCCCAGCCGCCGAAATATATTGCCCCGCCATAAATGGATACCGGCATCGTGCCACCTCACGTCACTCGGCTCGGTCGCAAGAATCAGCTCGAAGTGCCGATCGAGGAACCCGAAAAACAGGTAAAAACTGGTCATTCCGTTCTGCCAGTCGAATTCATCCAATTCCGCGAGGGCAGCGACGATCTCCGGGATGCGGCGATCCAGGTACGCCTGACCTGTGACCGGGTCACGGGCGTTAGTCACCAATTCCCTGACCCAGGTCGAGTCGGGATAGTCGCGTTGCTGCAGATAAGATTCAAAGTGCGCGATGGCGATCTCATCTCGTCCTTCCGCCAGATTCACGCCCGCCATGGTCCACTTCCAGGCACTGGGGTCCAGATCCATCTGGTCGGCAAATTCCATTGCAGCAATGGCTTCGCTCGTACGGCCGACAGCATAAAGTGCTGCTGACCAGTGAGATATTGCAAGCAACGATAGCGGATCGAGTTCGACATATCGCTTGGCAAAATATAAAGCCTCCTCCAGGTAACCGTTTTCCATCAGAGAGAAGATGAGGGCGTCCAGAACCCACGGATTACCCGGCTGTTTGTGCGCAGCCTGCTCGAACGCCTCCAGCTTCCGCACGCGTAAGTAAGGTCCGAATTCTGATGCTCGATATAACGCTTGCGCAAAGGCAAGATCAGGGTCAATGGCGATTGCCTTGGCGGCAGCCGCGCGTGCTAACGATGCCGCTTCTATGACATCGATATCTGCTCCGGTCCGATTCCAGTAGGTCAAGGCCAGCATTTCATAGGCTTCTGCAAAATTGGGGTCGAGTTCGATAGCTTCCAGCAACAACGCTCCAGCATCCCGCCAGTCAAAGATATTCACCGCGGCTCTGGCTTTGAGAACCAGCGCATAAGCTTCCGGACTCTCGGTAGGACGCCCGCGAGTCGGAAGGGTGCCGACATGTATTTGTAGAGCGTCGATAATTGCGGCTGCAACGTCATCCTGAACCGCGAAGATCTCGGTCATCGTCCGGTCATAGGTCGCCGCCCAGATGTGCGTGCCGTCTGACACGTCAATCAACTGCGCGGTAATGCGCACTCGGTCGCCCGACTTGCGTACCGATCCTTCGAGCACTGTGGTCACGCCGAGCGTCTGGCCGATAACACGGAGGTCTTCATTTTTTCCCTTGAACGCAAATGACGAAGTTCGCCCAATGACTTTAAGGTCGGGGATTCTCGCCAGCAGGGACAGGATCTCTTCGGACAGACCATCCGAGAAATATTCATTGCCAGGGTCGTCACTCATGTTGACGAACGGCAGCACGGCAATAGAGGGCGGCTCTTCTATGGTAATGACGGGTTGCCTGGGACTTTCCGGTCGGCTGAAAAAAGACCACAAGGCAGTACCGACAACCAATACCGCAACGGCGATAAACCCATAACGTCGGGCGGTGCCCGGGATAACCGTGGCGTCGGTATTCACCCGTCGGGACGATTCGGAGACCACGGCAACCCGGGGGCCCTGATCCGAGTTCTCGCCCACCGGCGCAACAGGCGCAATCAATCGGAAACCGACTCTGGGTATGGTCTCGATGACCTGCGGGTGTTTGGCGTCGTCCGCAAACACCTTGCGCAGCTCGACGATGCTCTGGGTCAGTACATCGTCCGTGACCGTCATGCCGGGCCACACGACATCCATGATGTCATTGCGGGAGACGACCTCGCCGCTTGCATCCGCCAGGCAGGCCAGCACCGCCACGGACTTCTGCTTCACGCCGACGGCTTGACCGTCCTTGGTGATCTTGCTGAGCTTCGGACTGACTCGCCATTCGCCCACAAAAAAGTCTGCGTGCCACGCTGCCATCGCTGGTCCATCGCCCCATCTGAGAGGGAAGATTTTAGCACTGTGGGCCATGGCACTACTCAGAACAGGCGCTCTGCAGCCAATCAGCGTGGCGTGGCGCGGATCGCCTGAGCCATCCGCAAAAGTTTAGAAAGTGAGGCGGCCGGTAGTGTGCCGGCCGCCTCAGCTCTGATCGCGACCTGTCATTCGGCTCGCGCCGTCTGCTGGCCGGTATCCCTGGCCGCTTCGGCTGCAAGCCGCCTGATGTCGGCTTTTGCAAGGTTACGCTGAGCGACAGCGCGAGGCTGCTGCTGAGGGGCTGCTATTGTCGGATCGCATCCGTTAAAGCAGCCGACCGCGGCAGCGATGGCAAAATCCCGCAGCGCTGCTACGTCATCGCCCTGCAAGACCCGGAGTATGCCCCGGTTGTTGTAGGTCACGGCGCGTTTCTTCTGCTTGGCTACCGCCTGGTCGCAATATGGCTCGGCCTGATCGAGGTCTCTGGTGAGCAGGTAACCGATACAGAGGTTGGTCAGCACCGCGACCTCTTGGCTGGGCGGAACCACGGACAGCTTGACCTTGGAAATTCGAATGGCTTTCTCCGGATTGCCGGATTCGATCTCCCGCGTACCCGGGACGTCCTGGGATACCGTACGCAGCTCCCAGGTATCGGCGCAGGTAATTGAAGGCAGGGCCACGACGACCAGGGCAGTTGCGATTGCCGCCAGCATTGTGGAACGTTGTGCAGTTTGTCGATTTGTAGTGTTCATATCTCGTCTCCTTGGTGGGTTTGCAGGAGCATAGATACGGCATCCGATATCTGCGGTCCCGAACCCGCTCCGAACCGATCGAAAACTCGATCCGAATCGCTTACGAATCGGAAAACAAGGCCTGCGAGCATGCCGAAATTCATTTTTTTATCAATCGGTTAGCGATTTCCCGGCCCGACGGTCCGCGCCGCTCCCAACCTCGAATCGGCCTCGGCAAACGGCTTTTTGTGTGTTCCGACGAACGTCTTCCGTGATGTGCGCCGGGCTTTCACCCCGCCTTGTGCCCTGATTTTTTTTTCGGCATTGTCCGGCGATGGCTGACACCCTGTTCTCCGGTGACTATATCGATCGCTGCGGCGAGCTGCGCACACAGCCGGAGCAACTCGCGGCTGCCCGGCACGCTCCCGATACCCGCTTCCTGCCCGTCTGGGAGAGCAAATGCCTGATTCGAAGCGAGCGTGCGGCGCTCCTGACCCGCGAGGCCGTCGCAGCGTATCGCCCCGATTCCGAACGCGCGACGTTCCTCGGGCGCATCGACGGGACGGCGGTATTTGGTCTCGACGTGACCAAGCCGGTTTCCGGCGATGCCGCCACCGCGACCGACGCGCCTGACTTCGGCCCCGATTTCGAGTTCGTCGGCCTGCGCGACATTTCGAGTCGCCTGCCGTCGACGGAAGCGGCCCTGGTCGCCTATGCGAAAGCCATGGTCGCCTGGCAGGATCGCCATCGCCACTGCGGGATCTGCGGCGCACGCAGCAACGCCGTCGAGGCCGGCTTCGTCATGGAGTGCACCGACGCTGCGTGCGGACATCGCAGCTTCCCGCGTCTGGATCCTGCCATCATCGTGCTCGTGCAGGATGGCGAGCGCTGCCTGCTGGGCAGGCAGGCAACGTGGCCCGAAGGTCGATTCTCGACGATTGCCGGGTTCGTCGAACCGGGCGAGAGCTTCGAAGATGCCGTGCGCCGCGAAGTCAAAGAGGAGACGAACGTCGACGTCGGCGCCAGCCGATACCTGGCGTCACAACCGTGGCCGTTTCCCGCGGCATTGATGGTCGGCTTTCACGCGACCGCGACCGGCACGGACATCGCGTGCAATGATCAGGAACTCGCCGAAGCGAGGTGGGTTTCGCGCGATGACATCATTCGCTGCGAAGTCATCCTTCCGCCGCGGATCTCGATCGCGTATTACCTCGTGGCGACCTGGTTCGATCAGTACGACGGTCCGTCGCTGGCAAGCCTCGACTTGCCGGCTCCGCCGCTGCGCGTGCCGCGCCCGCTCGACAAGACCTGAACAACAGTACGGCATACGGAGATCTTCGTAGGAGCGGCTCCCCGACGCGTGCGATTTTTTGATCGGGACTGCGTCCAGCCGCGATTCCTTACCGATTCGCGGCTGGAAGCCGCTCCTACGAAGTTTGAATAACGCCATCCAGAAACCGCTTGATATCGACGAGCTCCTCCGGGATCACACTGTGCGACATCGGATACTCGCGCCATTCGACCTCGTAATCCATCTGCTTGAGCCGCTTGCGTGAACTGCGTGCGAAGTTGACCGGCACCACGTCGTCGACTTCGCCGTGCGCCATGAAGATCGGCAGACCGCGGTTCGCCACCGAAGCTTCCTCGCGTACCGCGGCCGCGAGCGGCAGATAGGTGGACAGCGCCAGCACGCCCGCCAGTTTTTCCGGGTAGCGCAGGGCCGTGAACAACGCCATCGCGCCGCCTTGGGAGAAACCGGCCACAACGATGTTCCCGGCCGCAATCCCCCGCTCGCGCTCGGCATCGATCAGCGCCTCGATCCCGGCCGCGCTGGCGCGAATCCCCGCCTCGTCCTCGGGCGCATCGCGGTCCAGGCTCACGAGGTCATACCAGGCACGCATGGCCATGCCGCCATTCAGCGTGACCGGGCGCGTCGGCGCATTCGGGAAGATATAGCGGACCGGCTTGGCCGGCCCCAGATCCAGGATCGGCACAACCGGCTCGAAATCATGCGCATCGGCCCCGAGGCCGTGCATCCAGATGACCGCGGCCACGGGGTTCGCGGCGGTCTCCATCTCCAGGGTGTCGAGTGTCGTCATAAAAAGGGTCCGGGTTAATTGCCTCGATTCGGCGAGCGCGGATGGTAGCAGTGAAAAAGGGTTCTTTGCCCTTGACATGCGGTGAACACTTGATAATATGCGCATCTATACATTTATATGCGCATATTATCAACATGCCCGCTGAAACCGACATCCGCCGGAAACGCCAGGACGCGATCCTTGCGATTATTCAGGCCCAACCCGTGGCCAGCCAGACGCAGCTCGTCACACTGCTGCGGGCGCGCGGCCTCGACGCGACCCAATCGAGTGTCAGCCGCGACCTGAAAGCGCTCGGCGTGACGAAACTGGACGCGGGCTACGCGCCGCCGGACAATGCGTCGCGCGCGACCGATCGCGAGCTTACCCTGCTCGGCGAGTTCGTCCGGAAGATCGAAACGGCGGGCGCGAACCTGACCGTGATCAAGACCGCGATCGGCGCGGCGCAGCGTGTCGCCGTATACCTCGACCGCACCGACTGGCCGGAAATTGTTGGTACGCTATCCGGTGACGACTCGATATTTATTGCCACCCGCAACGCGTCGGAGCAACGTCGACTCGTCGCGAAATTGCGGACGCAACTGAACAACTGAATGCCGCGCACACAACGCCGCGGCTCTTTTTACTCGACACGCCTCAAGGTTTCTGACAATGACTGCGAAATCCGAATCCCCCATTATCCTCGCGTTTTCCGGCGGACTCGACACATCGTTCTGCGTGCCCTGGCTCAAGGAAACCTACGGGCGGGAGGTCGTGACCGTCTGTATCAACACCGGCGGACTCGACGAGGCGGCCGCGGCCGACCTGCAGACGCGGGCGCTGGCGCTGGGTGCGCAGGAACACGTGCTCATCGAAGCGCGGCAGCAGTTCTTCGACCGCGTCATCCGTTACCTGATCGCCGGCAATGTCCGACGCGGGCATCTGTACCCGCTGTGCGTCGGCGCGGAACGCGGTATCCAGGCAACCATGCTGGCCGAGATCGCAACCGAGCGCGGCAGCGATACGGTCGCGCACGGCTGCACGGCCGCCGGCAACGACCAGGTCCGTTTCGAAGTCGCGCTGCGCACCATCAACCCGAGCCTCGAGGTCCTCGCGCCGGTGCGTGATCAGTCGTTCGTGCGTACCGAGCAGGTCGCATATCTCGAGAAGGGCGGCTACCCGGTCCCGGGCAAGGGCTCCGACTACTCGATCAACCGCGGCCTGTGGGGCGTGTCGATCGGCGGCAAGGAGACGCTCGACTCGCACGGCTCGCTACCCGAATCCGAGTGGGTGCTGTCCGCCGGCGCGCTGGACAACCCGCGTCCGCCCGAGGTGCACACCATCGGGTTCAAAAAGGGTGTCCCGGTCAGTCTCGACGGTGCCGCGATGGGCCCGGTCGATCTGATCGAGACACTGGAGACACTCGCCGGACCGTTCGGCATCGGGCGCGGCATTCATCTCGGCGACACGGTACTCGGCACGAAGGGACGGGTCGCATTCGAGGCGCCGGCCGCCGACGTGCTGCTGACGGCACACCGCGAGCTCGAGAAGCTGACGCTCAGTGGCCTGCAGATGCGCATCAAGGACCAGGTTGCCGCCAGTTACGGCGACTTCGTCCACGAAGGCAAGCAGCTCGACGCGGCCTGCCGCGACATCGAGGCCCTGCTCGAATCGTCGCAGCGCCGCGTGACGGGCGAATGCAAAATACAATTCCGGACGGGCAGCATATTCGTCGAGGGTGTCAGCTCCCCCCACTCGTTGATGGCCGCCACCCGAAGTGTCTACGGCGAGACCGCGGTCGAATGGACGCCGGCGGATGCGCTCGGCTACTCACGAATACTTTCTCTGACCGGTATGCTGCAGACGCGAGCGGCCGGTTCCGACGTGGATTAAACGAAATGAAGACAGTCATCGCGGACAAGATCGCCTCGGTCGCGCAAGACCGGCCGATCAAGCGCAAGCTGCAGGTCAGCAGCGATATTCTGTGCGAAGAAGGCATGCTCGTGGCCGTACGCATCCTGAACAGCAAGAGCACGTACAACACGCTCGAGCTGACGAGTGGCCGCATGGCCAAGGTCAGTCGCGGCGATATCATCGTCGGCGCGCTGGGCCATCGCAAGGCGCTGTTCGGTTACTCCGGGCACCTGCCCGAGCAGCTGGCGCCCGGCGACACCGTGCAGGTGCTGAACACCGGCGGCGTACTCGGGATCTGCGACTCGGTCAACGCGAACTTCGGCCCGCCGTTCGATGCGGAAGTGCTCGGCGCCGTGCAGGAATTCCCGTATCTCGGCGAACGCATCGGCGTGCCGGCACGCGCCGGCACCGACAAGCTGGACGCGAATGCGACCGTTACAACCAACGGCATACCGGTCGTCGTGCTCGCTGGGACGAGCATGGATTCCGGCAAGACGGCCGCTGCGAGCGCAATCATCAGCCGGCTGCGGCACCTCGGGTTTACGGTCGACGGGTTCAAGGCCACCGGCGTGTCGCTGCGCCGGGACATCCTCGCGATGGAAGACGCGGGCGCACGCAATACGGCGATCTTCACGGACTTCGGCGTCGTGACGACGACGGGCGACAACGGGCCGCCGGTGACGCGCATGATGCTGTCCCAGCTCGCCGCCGAGAAACCCGACGTCATCGTGTTCGAACTCGGCGACGGCCTGCTCGGCGCATATGGCGTCGAGGAAATCCTGCGTGACGAGAGCATTCGCGACGTAATCTCCTGCCTCGTGCTGTGTGCGAACGACCCGGTCGCGGCATGGGGCGGCGTCAAGCTGTTGCGCGAAGACTTCAGTCTCGAGCCGCACATCGTGACCGGCCCGGCCACCGACAACCTCATCGGCACCGAGCTGATCGTCGAGCGACTCGACATGCCCGCGTTCAACGCGATCACACACGGCGCGGCACTGGGCGATGCGGTCGCCGAACAAATTGGCCTGCGGGAGCGTGCGACATGAGCCCGGTTCGCACCGTCGTGCTCGGCGGCACCGGCTATGTCGCCGGCGAGCTGCTGCGCCTGATTGCGGTCCACCCGCAGCTCGAGCTGGTGGGCGTCATGTCGAACAGCCGGGCCGGCACGCCCCTGCAGGACGTATTTCCGCAGTTGCAGGACGCGTTCGGCGACCTGTGCTTCGGTACGAAGGATGCGATGCTCGACCTCCTGGCATCCGGCGAACCGGCGACCGGCGAGCTCATGCCCAACCGAATAGCGCTGTTCTCGGCCGCACCGCACGGCGCGAGCGCGGCCCTCGTGGCCGAGTTCATTCGCAAGGCCGATGAGATTGGCTGCGACCTGACGGTCGTAGACATGTCGGCCGACTTCCGCTATGCGGAGGCGGAAACCTACGCAGCCGTCTATGGACAAGCACACGGCGCGCCGGAGATCCTCGGCCAGTTCGCCAGCGCGATTCCCGAGCATCTCGCCGCCACCGATCGGCCGCATATCGGGCACCCGGGCTGCTTCGCGACGTCGCTGCTGATC
>SMVA01186943.1_pt1 | contig 35439 bp, 31 predicted proteins | sample 2456451 | NCBI WGS metagenome assembly SMVA01 (sample SAMN11095933, study PRJNA526329) | marine sediment metagenome | biome: Marine sediment; feature: Surficial sediment; material: Deep marine sediment; isolation source: Hadal surficial sediment | place: Pacific Ocean | collected 2014-05 | depth... | reverse complement strand
TTTGACACGCGTCGCACTCCACGCCAGCGCCCCGGTTTCCGGCTCCGTCTGCGGCGCGAGTATCCGGATCGGGTTGACGCCACGGTTCCGCGCGTAACGCCCGTACTCCGTATGGCCCTGGCCGATCGGGATCGCGATGACGTCGGGCCGGATGGCCGGGTAGACGTAGACCGGAACGGCGATTTTGCCGTATGGCGACTCGACATCGAGCACGTCGCCCTCCTTGACGCCGAGTTGGGCTGCCGTCTGCGGATGCAGCTCGATCCACGATCCGTACACGATGCTTGTCATTGCATCCGGCAGCTCCTGCAACCACGGCAAGTTCGCGCCACGCCCATCACGCAGTGCGTTCGACTCGTACGGGTACAAAACAAACGGATATGTCTCCTCGGCGCCTGCGAACTCCGGTTCACCGACATCGATGCTGGCGATAACATTTCGGCTTACTGACACCGACGCATGATCGCGGCCGGTATCCTCGCCCCAGACACCGGCGCGAAGGATGTCGCGCCAGAACGTATCGAACCCTTCCGTGCCACCCGAGACCTGCGCATGAATCGTTCGCCAGCTGTCACGCAGGTAATCTTCCATGCTTGGCCATGGCAGCGCTTCGTCCAGGCCAACCTGCCGTGCCAGCGCAAGTACGATGTCACCCGTCGCGCGCGTGTTGTACAACGGGGATACGACGGGCTGCGAAACGGCACCGACCGGGAATCCGACGCCCGGCTCGGGGCTGTGATCGCCCCAGCTCTCCAGGTAGGTGTGGCTGGGCAGAATCACGTCGGCCATCGCGGTGGTCTCGTCGGGGAAACTCGACAGGCTGACAATCAGCGGGATCTCCTGCAGAGCGGCCGCGAATTCGGCCGCATCCGGCAAGGTGAAAAGTGGATTGGTGTTGTTGACGATCAGCACGTCGATTTTGCCCGCACGCGCCGCATCAGCCAGTTCCCGCATCGCCCGATAGGTCGCGTGTCGCGCCTGGGTGTCACGGCCAACGGCGGGCTCCGGGTTAAACACGACCCCGCCGGGCTTGCCCAGGTTGCCGACCAGATAATTCAGCGCATTGACAGCGACCAGCGTCGCCACCGCGTTGGTGTGACTACATGCCGTGCCCCCGCCAATCGCCAGGCTCGCTTTGCTAGCGGCGAATTTCTGTGCGACCCGCTCGATTCTCGCGGCCGGCAAGTCGACGGCTTCCGCGACGGAGGCCGGCGTGTACCGGTCGAGTGCCGCAGCCCATGCGTCACGATCCGCTCCCCGATAGCTTTGCTCGACCAGGTGTCGGGCAATCGCCAGCGCGAACAAACCCTCCGTACCCGGCGCGGCCGCCAGCCACTCATCGGCTGCCGCGCCACTCACCGACATCCGCGGCTCGACCTGCACGAAATAGCCACGCGCATCGGGTCGCGCGTGACGGCTCCGACCGAAGCCGAGACTATGATGCACCGGCGAGATCCAGTTGCTGAGGTAGTCGGCGCCGAACGAGATGACATAGTCGGCGTTTTGCAGATCGTAGTACGGCAGGCGCGTCTCACCGAACAGCCGCTGGTTGGCCGCGTACAGGGTTTGCGGATGCGCGAACTCATAATGCAGCAACCGGTCGGCACCGAGCTCGGCCATGAACCGCTCGAACAACTCGGCAAGGTGGCCGCCCACCCCCTCGGTCAGCAGGCAGATACGATCACCCTGTCCCGCCGCTTTCAGCGCGCTGAGCGTCTCGCCGACGCGGCCCAGTGCCTCATCCCACGTCGTCTTCACGAAACCGGCCGAACCGCGCTCCGCGTTCTGCACCAGCGGCCCCGTCAGGCGATCCGGGTTATACAGGGCCTGCAAACCGGCCTGGCCCAGCGCGCACACCGCGCCCTGACTGACCGGGTGCGCGGGATTGCCCTCGATCTTCTTGGCGCGCCCCTCGCGTGTCCGCACGGTAATGCCGCAGCCGGCCGAACACATCGAGCAGACCGAGTTATACCAGGTCGCGATTCCAGAACTGAATTCCTCGGGCGGCACTGCGTACGGCACCAGGTACTCGAGCGGATGTTTGGTCGACTCCGAGAGCATGAAGCCGGCGCCGGCGCCGATGCCGCCCGCGCCGACGAGTTTCAAAAAATCCCTGCGTTCGATATTTGCCATGCCGTTATCCGTACCTTCTGTGCGTCGTCGCCTCGTTCATTTGTGACACGTCAAGCAATCCTGGCCGTGCTGCACCTCGTTCTCCAGGTGACAATCCCGGCACCAGCCCATCTGCAGCGGCGCGATGCGGGTCACGACGTCCATCGTCTGCACCGGCCCGTGACAGCTCTGGCATTCGATGTTCGCCTGCACATGGCGCTTGTGCGGAAAATGCACGAAGTCCGGCAGGTCATGAACCTTGATCCACGGGATCGGATCCTTGTTGACCCAGTAGTTCATGACCTTGCGAATCTCCGGGCGGTCCGTCGCGACTTCATTGTGACAGCCGACGCATTTGTTGACGCTCGGCACGCCCGCGGAAATCGAGCGGCGCGCCTGCGTGTGGCAGTACTGGCAGGGAATCTCAAAATCACCCGCATGGATACGGTGGCTGAAATTGATCGGCTGTACGGGGGTCGTGCCCGGGAAGAAGGTCGCATTGGCCCAATAGCCGGCGAACATGCCAACCAGCCCGACCACGCCGATCAAGGCCGCGGGCTTGAGGACTCGTAACGTCGGAACGATAGATACGCCCATCTACTCCACACTCCGTACACGGTATTCCACAACGGCCGTCGCCGGCCTCGAATAAATGCCTTGCCTGCTTAGCTTTCCCTTGATAAACCGCCGGTCGATTCCGGCTCCCTGATCAACCCCAGCGCCTTGCCGAACCCGTTGCCGAAGTCGCGAATCGAGTCGGCCACCTCCTGGTTGTTCGTCGCGCGCCGATAAGTGTCCGCCATCTTGTGGATCACCTGGTAAAAATACAGATTCATGTCTTCGACGCTCGTGTCCCGGGTCCACAGGTCGATGGCCGCCGTCGTTTTCTGCTCGCTGTCCCAGATCGACAGCATCACCGACTGACAGGGCATCGGGCCATCCTGTTGGGCCTCGGTGGCCTCCCACTCGATCTTCGTCGGCAAGTTATCGTCATCGAGATCGACGGTCAGTTTGATTTCAGCGGTTCTGGGCATCATCCTGTCCCCTCAGAGCCGAGCGGACCGAACCGCGTTACATCGACCCATGCAATGTTTGATATTCTGATACTTGTCGTCATGTTCGGCATCCTCGTCAGCCTGGGTGTCGGCCTGTTTTTTCTCGTCCGTGATCGCGGCCGCACCGAACGCACGGTTATCTCACTGAGCGTGCGCGTCGGGCTGTCTGTCCTGTTGCTCGCTCTGCTCGCGTTCGGTTTTATGTCTCGCATCATGTCTTCCGGCGCCCCACCCGGTGGTTAGCGCCAGCCCTCCTGTCAGAACCAGTACACGAACGTAAAAAGAAACAGCCATACCACGTCGACGAAGTGCCAGTACCAGCTGGAAGCTTCGAATGCGAAGTGATTGTCCGGCGTGAAGTGGCCCTTGATACAGCGCAGGAGCATGACCGTCAGCATGATCGCACCCAAAGTGACATGTGCGCCGTGGAATCCCGTCAGCATGAAGAACGTCGACCCGTAAATTCCGGATCCGAGGCTCAACCCCAGCTCGCCGTATGCATGCATGTATTCGACAACCTGCAACGTCAGGAACGTGAACCCGAGCGCGACCGTCACTGCGAGCCAGAGGATCAGCGGTGTGCGCCGGTTCTTTTTCAACGCCCAGTGCGCGAACGTCACCGTCAGGCTGCTCGTCACGAGAATCATCGTGTTGATAAACGGCAGACCCCAGGGCCCCATCACCTCCGTGCCCTCGCCCCCCGGCGTCATGAACAGCGGCCAGACGTCCGCGAAGTCGGGCCATAGCAGCAGATGCGTCTCGAGTCGGTGACCAGCACCGGCCAGCCACGGCACAGAGATCACACGGGCATATAACAGCGTGCCGAAAAACGCGGCGAAGAACATGACCTCGGACATGATGAACCACGCCATGCCCATGCGATACGAACGATCGAGCTGCCGGCTGACCATGCCCTTCATCGATTCCCTGATGACGGTGCCGAACCAGCCGAACATCATGAACGCGACCATCGCCAGCCCGGCGAAGAAAATAATCGCGCCGAAGTTCCCCTCCGCCGCGACCTTGTCGGTACTCTGGTGGATGAAGTTGACCGCGCCGAAGGCCGTCACGAACAGCGCGATCGAGGCGACGATCGGCCAGACGCTGCTGTGCGGAACGTAATAGCGGGGTGTCTCGCTCATGATGCCTGCTTCGCCCCTTGCGGGTTATTCACGGGTTGATTGGCCATGCTCAGTTGCTCGCGACCTCCACCGGCTCGACGTCGGGGACCCGGAACAGCGTGTACGACAGGCTCAGCGTGCTGATCTCCTCCGGTAAATCCGCATCGATATAAAACGTCACGGGCATCTCGACCGCCTCACCCGCCGCCAGCACCTGCCGCTCGAAGCAGAAGCACTCGATCTTGTGCAGGTGCAAGGCTGCAACGCCCGGCGCCACGCTCGGCACGGCCTGACCGGTAACCGACGTGCCCGCCCGATTGCGCGCGTAGAACGTCGTCGTGATCATCTCGCCCGGCCGCACACTGAGCCGGTTCACCGTCGGCCGGAACTCCCAGGGCATACCCTTGCCGACCTGCGCCAGGAACTGGATCGTCACGTCACGATCAACGACCGGCCCGCGCTGATCCGGCACGGCGACCGGCCCGGCGGTCTTCCCATTGATCCCGGTCAGCTCACAGAACACGTCGTACAGCGGGACCAGCGCGAAGGCGAAGCCGAACATGCCGCAGGCGAGCAGTACCAGCAGCGCCGCCTGCCTGCCGTGGCCGTGCCTTGTGCCTTGCTCGTTCAAACCGCTAATCCTCCTCGGCCGCAATCACCGGCGGCGTCTCGAACGTGTGGAACGGAGCCGGCGACGGTATCGTCCACTCGAGTCCCTTAGCCCCCTCCCAGACCTGGTCCGTCGCTTTCTCGCCGCCGCGAATCGTCTTGACCACGATGTACAGGAAAAAGACCTGCGTCAGGCCGAGCAACCCGGCACCGATGCTGGACATCATGTTGAAGTCTGCAAACTGCTGCGAGTAATCAACGATGCGCCGGGGCATGCCGGCGAGCCCGGAGAAGTGCATGGGGAAAAACGTCAGGTTGACGGCAAAAGCGGCCGTCCAGAAGTGAATCTTGCCGAGCCGTTCGTCATACATGTTGCCGGTCCACTTCGGCAGCCAATAGTAGACGGCCCCCATCGTGCCGAAGATTGCACCGGGATACAGCACGTAGTGGAAGTGCGCGACGACAAAGAACGTGTCGTGATACTGGAAGTCCGCCGGCACCAACGCCAGCATCAGGCCAGAGAGGCCACCGATGGTAAACATCATGACGAAGCCGATCGCGAACAGCATCGGCGTCTCGAAGGTCATCGAACCACGCCACATCGTCGCGACCCAGTTGAACACCTTGACACCTGTCGGCACGGCAATCAGCATCGTCGCGTACATGAAGAACAACTCGCCGAACAGCGGCATACCGGTCGTAAACATATGGTGGCCCCAGACGACGAACGACAGAATCGCGATCGCGACCGTCGCGTAGACCATCGAGTGGTAACCGAACAGCCGCTTGCGCGCGAACGTCGGAATGATCTCCGAGGCGATGCCGAAGCCCGGCAGGATCATGATATAAACCTCCGGGTGCCCAAAGAACCAGAAGATATGCTGGAACATCACCGGATCACCGCCCCCGGAGGCCTGGAAGAAGCTGGTGCCGAAGTGGCGGTCGGTCAGCATCATCGTGACGACGCCGGCCAGCACCGGCATAACCATAATCAGCAGGAACGCCGTGATCAGCCAGGTCCAGACAAACAACGGCATTCTCATCAGCGTCATGCCGGGCGCACGCAGGTTGAAGATGGTGACGATGATATTGATCGCGCCGGCGATCGACGAGATCCCCATCATGTGCACGCCTAGGATAAAGAAGTCGGTACTCGGCGGCCCGTAGGTCGTCGACAGCGGCGCATAGAACGTCCAGCCGAAGTTCGGGGCCCCACCTTCCATGAACAGCGACGACAGCAGCATCGTGAATGCGAACGGCAGAAGCCAGAAGCTGAAGTTGTTGAGCCGTGGCAGCGCCATATCGGGCGCGCCGATCATCAGCGGGACCATCCAGTTAGCCAGGCCGACGAACGCCGGCATGACGACGCCGAATACCATGACAAGGCCATGCAGCGTGACCATCTGGTTGTAGAAGTCCGGTTGCGTGAACTGGATACCCGGCATAAATAACTCGAGGCGCATGATCATCGCGAATGCGCCCGCGATGAAGAACAGCGTGAAGCTGAGGCACAGGTAGAGCGTGCCGATTTCCTTGTGGTTCGTCGTCAGCAGCCAGCGGCTTATGAAGCTCACCAGCGAACGGCGTGAACTCGGTACGGTTTCTGCGTGTGCGCTCATCGATCCGCCTCTAACGTGACTCGTAGACGGTCATCGGTTGGATGACCTCGGCCATGTTGTTACCCCAGGAATTGCGTTCGTAGGTAATCACGGCCGCGATATCGAGATCGGAGAGCTGCGGCGCCCAGGCCTGCATCTCGGTGTCGGCCTTGCCGTTCAGGACACGATCGATATGGCTCTCGATGGTCCCGGTCGTGATCTCGCTGCCCGCCAACGCCGGGTACTTGCTCCCCTGCCCCTGCCCGTTCGGCTGATGACAGGTCGCACAATTGTCGATGTAAACACTCTGGCCGCGCGACACGAGTTCATCCATGCCCCACGTCTTTTGTCGATCGCGCACCGCCGTCTCGCCGGCGAGCGCGATCCGAATTCGTTCTTCCTCGATCCACGCGTCGAATTCGGCCTCGGCCCGCACCTCGACGACGATCGGCATGAACGCATGATCCTTGCCGCACAATTCGGCGCACTGGCCGCGGTACAACCCCGGCTCGGGCACGCGCGTCCACGCCTCGTTGATGAAGCCGGGCACTGCATCCTGCTTGACCGCGAAATCCTGCACCCACCACGAATGGATGACGTCGTTCGAGGCCATCAGGAAACGCACCTTCTTGTTCGTCGGAATCACGAGCGGCCGGTCGACCTCGCGCAGGTAGTGTTCGCCCTTCGGCGCCTTGTTGTCGATTTGTTCCTGCGGCGTCGACAGGTTGCTGTAGTACCCGATGCCGGTCTCGAGATACTCGTAGTGCCACTTCCACTGCGAGGCGGTAATCAGCACCGTCAAATCCGCGTCGCTGTTGTCCTCGATCTCGCGCAATACCGTGGTCGCCGGCACGGCCATCGCGATCAGAATCAGCACCGGGATGACCGTCCAGATGATCTCGACTTTCGTGCTCTCGTGAAACGTGGCCGGCGTCGGGTTTCGGGAGCGGCTGTGCGCAAACATCGAGTAGAACATGGCGCCGAACACGACGATTCCGACGACTACGCAGATCATGAGACTGAGTTGATGGAGCCCCTGGATGGTCCGACTCATCTCGGTGACGCCTGCAGGAAGATCCAGCACAACCGCGCCGGCATCGTGAGCGAAGACCCACAATGCGAGACTCGTCAGGCCGGTTCTCGGCCCCCCGGCTCCGGAAGCCAGGGCTTCCCGCCAGTTTGTTGGGAGGGTATTCGCCACAAAGCTCCCCTCAATTTTATAGGCCAGCGCCTATATTTACGGATGAAAAAGGCTTAACCGCCTGCCATCCCTGGCCGCATCCTTGGACAATTATCGCCTCAGTTGAACCACCGTGCGCAAATCGTTGTTGCCCGCCCAATCCCGATAACGGATGGCGGTTGCGCGTTCGATGGGACCTTTCCAGTTGCCCCGGTGTGCCAGTAAGAATTCCTCGCCATCGACCTTGGCTTGCCATGCCTCACCATCCCAGCCCGTAAAAGCGAGACTGGGATTCGCATGACGGCTCCATCTGTTGCTGTTGTGCGGGAGCTGCTCGAACGCGTCGTCCCGGATCCAGGCTCTCCACCTTTCACCGTTCCAAGCGACGAACTCCATTTGATGTTGTGCCCAAGGCTCATTGACGGGCGCGCTGCCGGTCGCGACAGTTGCATCAAAAGCCAAGCCGGCCGCAGCTATTGTGACCACGAAGGCCACCAATAAACCCAACGCGACTTTAACCATTGATTCCCCCCCAAAAGGCCTTTGCTCAAAACCCCACACAGATATAGACGGATCGAAATACTTCTCACTGACTACCCGGTATGCGCGATGCTACACAAATTACGCGGCAAAATAAATTCGCATGCGTGCAATACCGCCATCGGGAAAATTCCGCGAACGCATGCGACGCAATAGCTGCGTTGCAACAAACGACCGCGTCCCGTCAACGCGCTCCGCCGCAGATTCACGCATTGCCCCTGAACTTGATCTAGAATTGGCAAACCAACCAGAATGAGGACACCCGGATGCTCAACCCGACGCCCACGACGATACTCTTCAGCCTCGTGACAGCCCTGCTGCTGGTGGGTTGCGGCGGCCAACAGCGCCTCGGCTATGCCGAACAATCCTGCGCACCGAACGGGTCGCTTTACGTCGTCAGGCTGGAGTCCGGCGCGGTCAAAGCGGAGCAACGGGCGGTGCTGGCGAACACTGACTCGGTCGACATCGTGGAGCGCACGAACGTGCTGCTGACACCGTCCCGCCAGAGCCTGATCTTCGGCTCGACGATGCTGTCCTACCACGGTTTCGGTCCCACCCCGCAGTCCGTCGCGTACAAGAACCTCAGCGGCATGACCTACGACGCCGATGACAGCACCTTAATCTTCGACCACATCGTCGTCGGGTGGGACGATGGAGACCGCGGCGTGGAAGAGCAGCGACTCCGCGGCATTTCCGCCGGCTGCTACGACGACATACTGGCATTCATGCACGAGCAGTCGGGCGATAGTTAGCCGCGGCGGCGCCCCGGAGCAATCCGGCCCGCCACCCGGGGCTGACCGCCCCTCGGCCACCCCCCATCCCAGTCTGCACCGCAGATAGCAAACCCAGTATTGATGCGTGTCCAGCAACCGGATGTTCCAATAATGCAATGGATCGCATAGGCTCCCATGCCGCCCCGTCTCGCCCCGCTATGTCGTGGCTCTTGTTTATGGCCCCTGAATCAAGGTTACAGAGTGAAATCAGTCAGTATCGTTATCGTCCTCGCCGCCGTCGCTGCCGGCGGCTTCTGGTATTTCAACCAGGGTGGTGAACCGTCCGGCGGCGGTCGGCCCCGCAGTTTCGGGCCCGTGCTGGTCGTCGCCGCGCCGGTCGAACGCATCGCCTGGGTCACGAGCATCGAGGCCCTCGGCACGGCCAAGGCAAACGAGTCGGTGACGGTGACGGCGAGCCTGACCGACACGATCCGCCGCGTGAATTTCGACGACGGTGATTTCGTCGAGGCCGGCACCGTGCTCGTCGAACTCACGAGCCGCGAAGAAGAAGCGCAGCTCGCCGAAGCGCGTGCGAACCTCGGGGAAGCCGAACGCCAGTTGCGTCGGCTCGAGGATCTCGACAAGCAGGGCATCGCGGCAACCTCGGACGTCGACGAAGCACGCTCGCAGGCGGCCGCCGCGCAGGCGCGCCTGGACACCGTCGTCGCACGCTTGCAGGACCGTCTGATTCGCGCACCCTTCAGCGGCCTGCTCGGCTTTCGCGATATCAGCCCGGGCGCGCTGCTGATGCCGGGTGAGGCGATCACGACACTCGACGACGTATCGAGCATCAAGCTCGACTTCACGATACCCGAGACCGTACTCAACCGGATTCAACCGGGCGGCAAAATCATCGCGAAGAGTGCGGGCACCGGGGATACCGCATTCGAGGGTACGATCCGGACGATCGGGTCGCGTGTCGACCCCGTCTCGCGTGCCGCCGTCGTGCGCGCCATCATCGACAATCCGGATCGACTCCTGCGACCGGGCATGCTGCTGACCGTGACGATCATCACCGAAGATCGTGATGCGCTGATCGTGCCGGAACGCGCGGTCGTGCAGAACGGCGACGCGGCGATGGTCTATGTCATCGTGGACGGAAAGCGCGCCATGCCGCGCCCGATCCAGCTCGGCGCGCGCCAGCTCGGCATCGTCGAAGTCACCGGCGGCCTCGTGGCAGGCGAATTGATCGTGACCGAGGGCGTGATCAAGATGCGACCCGGCATCGAAGTCCGGCTCGCCGGCGACGAATCGGGCGCACAGGTTGCCGCCGGCGGCTGGGGTGGCCCGGGCGGCGGCAAACCCGGGCAACGACCGGGGCAACGACCCGCGGCGGCCAATGACGACCCGTCGAAACGACCCGACGAGGAGTAGGCACGATGTGGCTATCTGACCTATCGGTGAAGCGCCCCGTATTCGCAGCCGTCATCGCGCTGCTGCTCTGCGCACTGGGTCTGCTCGCGTTCAGCGACCTCGAGGTGCGAGAGTATCCGGATATCTCGGCGCCGATCATCTCGGTCACCGTGGCCTATCCCGGCGCGTCGGCAGTCGTCGTCGAGAGCCGTATCACGCAATTGCTCGAGCGCGAAGTCAGCGGCATCGAAGGGGCCAAGGCGATCACGTCGCGCAGCGACGACGGCCTCGCGTCGGTCTCGATCGAGTTCAGCCTGGAACGCAATATCGACGAAGCCGCCAACGACGTCCGCGACCGCATCGGCCGCATCGTCTCGCGCTTACCCGATGACGTCGAAGCGCCGATGATCACGAAGCAGGATGCCGACGCCCAGCCCATCCTGTACCTGAACCTCGAAGACCCGACCATGAACCCGATGGATCTGACGGATTACGCCGAGCGCTACATCCGCGATCGCATCGCAATTGTCCCCGGCGTGTCGCAGGTGACGATGAACGGTATGGGCCGCCCGTCGATGCGCATCTGGCTCGACCGCACGGCGCTGGCCGCGCGCAACCTGACCGTCACGGACATCGAGACGGCTCTGCGCCGCGAGAACATCAACCTGCCCGCCGGTCGCATCGACTCGGTCGACCGCGAGTTCCAGGTCCGGGTCGAGCGCAACTACGCGACGGCCAAACAGTTCCGTAACCTCGTCATCTCGGGTGGCCAGGGCGACGGACATCTCATCCGCTTGGGTGAGGTCGCAGACGTCGAGGTCGGGCCACGCAATACCCGTACGATCTTCCGCACGAACGGCAGTAACTCGGTGGGTTTCGGCATCATCAAACAGTCGACGGCCAACACCGTTGAAGTCATCACGGGTATCAACGCGGAACTCGAGCGCATCGCCACACAATTGCCCGATGGCATGAGGCTCAGCAAGAGTGGCGACGACTCGATGTTCATTCGCGCGGCCATCCGCTCGGTTTATCTCACGATCGGCATCACGACCCTCCTCGTCGGCCTCGTGATTCTCGTCTTTCTCGGCAGCTTCCGCGCGATGCTGATTCCGGTCACGACGATTCCGGTCTGCCTGATATCCTCGTTCATCATCCTGTCCGCATTCGGCTACACGTTGAACCTCGTGACGTTGCTCGCGATGGTCTTGTCGATCGGCCTCGTCGTCGATGACTCGATCGTCGTGCTCGAGAACGTTCACCGGCGCATCGAACGCGGCGAGTCACCGCTGGTCGCCGCGTATCGGGGTACCCGCCAGGTCGCGTTCGCCGTCATCGCGACGACGGTCGTACTGGTCGCCGTATTCGCCCCCATCGCGTTCCTGAAGGACAACATGGGCCGGATCTTCGCAGAGCTGGCTGTGACGGTCTGCGCGGCCGTCATTTTCTCCAGCGTCCTGGCCCTGTCGTTAGCGCCGATGATGTGCTCGAAGCTGCTGCGACCCATGAAGCAGGAGAATGCCGGCTCACGCGTGATGGATCGGCTGTTCACCAGCCTGGCCAATTCATACCAGCACGCGCTGGAAGCCTGCCTGAAGGCGCCGGCCGCGATCATTCTCGTCGTCGTCGGGCTCGCCGGCGGTGTGTACTGGCTCGACCAGGTCATCCCCGAGGAATATGCGCCGCAGGAAGACCAGGGCGTATTCTTCGGTATCATCCGCGCGGCCGAAGGCACCAGCGTCGAATACATGAACAAGCAGATCCTGAAGGTCGAGGAACCCATCCTGCCGCTCGTCGAGTCCGGCGACATTCAGCGCGTACTCGTACGCGCACCCAGCTGGGGCTCAACCGCGCCGAACGGCGGCATCATCATCGCCAGCATGGCGCCGTGGGACGAACGCGATATCTCCACGGCTGACGCCACGCGACGCATGATGATCGCGTGGAACGAGATTCCCGAGGTGCAAGTCTTCACCTTCATGCGCTCCGGCATCTCCCGCCACGGTGGCGGCCAGCCCGTGCAGTTCGTGCTCGGCGGCACCAATTATAAGGAACTCATGGAATGGCGCGATATTATTTTAGACAAGGCACGGCAAAACCCCGGCCTGACACGCGTCGATTCGGACCTGAAAGAAAGCCAGCCACAACTGATCGTCCGCATCGACCAGAACCGTGCCGCCGCGCTCGGTGTTTCGGTGCAGGCCATCGGCCAGACATTGAAGGCGATGATGAGCGAACAGGTCGTCACGACCTACATCGTCGACGGCGAGGAATACGACGTCGTCCTGCAAGGCAAGGCCGAGCAGCGTGACTCGGCCAGCGATTTGACCGACGTCTATGTCCGCGCGTTCTCGCGACAACTGATCCCGCTGTCGAACCTCGTCACGACCGAGAACACGGCCGGCAGCGGCGTACTGAATCGCTACAACCGCCTGCGTTCCGTCACGATCACAGCCAGCCTGGCACCCGGCTACGCACTTGGCGACGCCCTGGACTTCCTCGAGCAGGTGGCACGCGAGGAACTGCCGGAAACGGCGCGCGTCGACTTCAAGGGCGAGTCGCTCGAGTATAAGGAGACCTCCGGCGCGACCTACTTCACGTTCGGCGTCGCCCTGCTCGTCGTATTCCTCGTGCTGGCCGCGCAATTCGAGAGCTTCATACATCCGCTGATCATCATGGTGACCGTACCACTCGCACTGGCCGGCGGCCTGCTCGGGCTGTACCTGACCAGCAAGACACTGAATATGTACAGCCAGATCGGCGTCATCATGCTGATCGGCATCGCCGCCAAGAACGGCGTGCTGATCGTCGAGTTCATCAACCAGTTGCGCGACAAGGGCCTCGCGTTCGAGCAGGCGATTATCGACGGAGCGCGGATCCGCTTCAGACCCGTCATCATGACGACGATCTCGACGCTGATGGGTTCGATACCCCTGATGCTCGCGACAGGCCCCGGCTCGGAGAGCCGCAGCACACTCGGCATCGTGATGTTCTGGGGCGTCGCCGTCGCGGCCGTATTCACGCTGTTCGTGGTGCCGGTGTTCTACAACCTGTTCGCCCGCTCGACCGGCACGCCGGATGCCGTGGCCAAGGAACTCGAGGCACAGGGCGTAGACAGCTGACCACCAAACAATCGCCTATTGTTTTGGCCTATTGTATGGGTGTCGCCTCGACCACGATTGCGTTTTCCGAGGCGCGCTCCAGATCCTCGGATACGAGACTCTTATCCCGGTTTAGCCGAATATCGTGATATGCCGCGTCCTGCGGAAAGATTCCCAGGTAATAGACCAGCGCTTCCCGGACCCGGTCGGGATCATTCTCGATCGCCGTCGCATGATATCGCCTGTCCCGACCTTTCAGGCGCAATACCACATCTGCCCCACCGCGCAGATTCCGCCACCACAGGTTCTCTTTAGAGGTGAAGCATTTTACGGTCTCACCCACACAGACATAGCGCACCGGCGTTGTGAAACGCCTACCGCTCTTAAGCCCGGTGAAGGTGATCAGGAGCAGGCTGCCGCTCCAAAAACCATGGATCGACGACCGCAATAAGAAGCGGATGATGGGATTAATGATTGCGAACAGGGGTTCCGGTAGTTTCATGATCTTGTACTCAGGTGATATCGCCGCTGATTGGCCCTTTATCTCTGACCTGATTGAGCTGGCTCATGAACATCGCACCCAGGCCAAGAGAGACCGTTGCCCACACGTGGAAAGCCAGACTCATGACATCCTGGTCCATCTCAAAGTCCCCCGTAGACAAGCCACCGGATTCACTTGACGTCCACAACAATAACCAGCCGAAGGGCGGTCCGACGGCTCGTGCCTTTCAGGGCGCATCGTGATCGAAATTACCTGACTCCATGAACAACAGGATCTGCTCCAACACGGCAGGCGCTCTCATTATAAACGGGTGAGAGTGCGGCACCTCAATGAAATCGCTCATGCCCTCGACTTTCGTGCTTTCCACCGAAACCTTGCCGTCGTCCGGGTTCGGCAAATACAGGGAAAGAATCGGGTTGAAGGTTCTGGTACCGGCGATGATACCGACCTCGTAGTCGACGGGACCCAGGCTCGACAGGATGCTGTTTTCGCCGGTGCCGAGTTGCGCGCCGGCGGGCCCATTCAGACTGGCGAAACCGGGAAACTTGCCCAGGCGATCGACGACCTGACTGCCATGATTGGGCGGAGCCAGCATGACGACACGCCCAAGGCCGGCCAGCTCGTTGTTCTCCAGATAATATCGAATCAGGATTCCACCCAGAGAATGCGTGACAAAATGCACCGCATCCCCTTGCGGACACTCGGCAAGGCCCTTTCTCACCGCCAGGGGAGCTAATTCCTCGATGGCCTTTTCACGAGACGGGTAGTCGACGTTTACCACAAAATAGCCACGGTCCGCCAAAACCGCAGCAACCGGTTGCATCGAAGATGAGGTACGGGCAAGGCCATGCAACAGGATGACGCAATCGCCGGATGCAGAGAGGCTAAATAGAGCGAGCGCCAGGGCGGTTAGCACTTGCAGGTGCGGGCGAGCCACTGGCAAGCACCTTAACGCCCACGATGGCGGCCGGCTGAAGGCCGGTTCGGCGCCTTGGGCGCACACTGCTTGTTCTGGTTAAAGCGCATATCGCTTTGCCACGAAATTGTTGAACTGGGTTCTACCCCGATTTCACGGACACCCATGAATACGCTGATAATGGCCATGGAGGTGTCAGATGGCAAGACGGAAGTTTTCAACGGAGTTCAAAGATGCTGCGCATCTGGAAGACGGGCCGAGCGTTTCCGCGGAAACATTTACGCGCATCGGTTGCGACTCGAGTGTTGTCATCATGCACGAGGATCGCGATGCCGTGCCGTCGTTGCGCCAACCCGGCAGAGTGAACGCACGATGATCGACTTATACAGCGCCGCGACTCCGAATGGTTGGAAGGTCTCGATCGCGCTCGAGGAGATGGGGCTGCCCTATACGCTGCATGCGCTGACGCTCAGTAAGCTGGAGCAGAAGGAGCCGGCGTTTCTCGCGATCAATCCGAACGGGCGCATCCCGGCCATCGTGGATCGTGACAATGACGCGTTCATCGTGTTCGAGTCCGGCGCGATCCTGCTGTACCTCGCCGAGAAATCCGGCCGGCTGCTGCCGACCGAGCCGAAGGCCCGCAGCCAGGTCGTGCAGTGGCTGATGTTTCAGGTGGGCGGTATCGGTCCGATGCAGGGCCAGGCGAATGTGTTTCGTAACTACTTCGACGTGCACCTGCCCGAGGCCATCGAGCGCTACCAGAACGAATGCCGGCGCCTGTACGAGGTGCTGGACACGCGCCTCGCCGAACGCGAGTTCCTCGTCGACGAGTACAGTATTGCAGACATCGCGTCGTTCGCGTGGGTGCGCAGTTACGAATGGTCGGGCATCGACGTCACGGGCCTGGACCACCTGTTGCGCTGGCTGGAAACCATCGCGGCGCGGCCCGCCGTGCAGCGCGGCCTGCAGAACCCGCCGTCCGGGGGCGCGCAGCAGCGCCTGACCGAGGCGAAGTCAATGGTGACGAACTAGCGGCTTACTCCGCGGCGGGCACGGTCTGCTGCTGGAGGAAGGCAATCAGGTTCGCGCGATCCTGTACGTCTTTTACGCCGACGAACACCATCCGGTTACCCGGCAGGAACCGGCTTGGCCGATGCAGCCAGGCGCTGACGGTCTCCGTCGTCCAGACGATATCCGAGTTCACGAACGCGTCCGAATACGCGAAGCCCGGCGCGAACCCGGCCGTGCTGCCGAACATGTTCCACAGGTTCGGCCCGACCTTGTTCGGACCGCCCTCATTCAGGCTGTGACAGGCACGGCACTGGAAGTACAGCATCTGGCCGCGCCGCAGGTCGGCGTTCGCGAGCAAGGCGTCGATGTCGGGCTCGGCCTCCGGCGCCGCTGCGGTCGACGATGCCGGCGCCTGGTCTTCGGCACCGCAGCCGGTCAGCAAGAGGCTCAGCAGGCCCAGCAGCGCAAGTACACGGCCAGAGGTTCGACGCGAAACAGTCATACAAATATCTCCTGAGAAATGCCACGGGCAAAACGCGGCGAGAAAAAATGGTGCGGGGATGAGCGGGTGCGGCGAGCCGGCCGGTCGATGGCGCGGCGTCAGCCGTTCGCAGCCCGGTGGATGGCCTTGCGAATGCGCGGGTAGGTGCCGCAGCGGCAGATGTTCGTGACGGTACGATCGATGTCGTCGTCGGTCGGCGCCGGGTTTTCGGCCAGCAATGCCGCCGCCGTCATGATCATGCCCGACTGGCAATAGCCGCACTGGGGCACCTGCTCTTCGATCCACGCCTGCTGCACCCGGTGCAGCACACCGTCGTCCGCCAGGCCCTCGATGGTCGTAATGTCTTTGCCCGCTATCGAGGCTGCCGGCAGCACACACGAGCGCATGGCCCGGCCATCGACGTGTACCGTGCAGGCGCCGCACTGCGCGATCCCGCAGCCAAATTTCGTACCGGTCAGATGCAGCACATCGCGCAGCACCCACAATACCGGCATGTCGTCCGGCACATCCGCGCTGACGGCCTCGCCATTCAGTCGAAATTCGATCATCGCCACCTGCCTCCCACTCGCTCGGTCAACGGCCAGCTACAGGCCCAACGCCTTCGGGTTCATCAGCCCCTTCGGGTCGAGCGCCCGCTTGATGTCCCTCAGGATCTGCTGCGCCGTGTCCTGACGCTCCTTCATGTACGGATAGCTCTTGCCGATCTGCATGTGCACGGCACCGAGCTCCGTGAAGATATCCTGAATCTTGCCGCGCAGCTCGTCGACGAACGCCCGCCCTTCCGGGTTCGCCGGGTATTCCGGCAGCGTGTCGAGATATTCCTGCGGCAGGTAACGCTTGTGAAACGGCGTGCGGTCGTCTTCCCAGTAGAAGACCGGTTCGTACAGGAAGCCATTCGTGCTGATGCTCGTGAACATCGCGGCCTTCTCGACCTTGAGTTCGACCATCTTCGCCGCGTTGTCCGCATGCAGCTGCGCGATGCGCTGGTTGAACGCCTTGAGCTTCGAGAACGGCAAGATGCCGTGCATCGGCACCCAGCGCTCGCCACGCGGGCCGAGGATCGGGTACAGCGGGATGAACGGCATCGCACGCAAGACGGTCGGGATCGTGTTGGCGATCTCGGTGCCGTGGCCGGCCATGGCCGCGCGCACGTCGGCGAGCTTCGCCTTGATCTCCGCCCGGCTCGAGCCCTCGACGACATAATGCGCCGAATAATCGAAGCCGGTCAGAAAACGCTTGCCGGCCGCGGCAATCTTGATCACGCGCACGAGCGCGTCGATCGGATTCCGCGAGGTCTTGATGACCGCGAACACCGCTCCAAACGCATCCTTCGTGCTGGTTCTGCCAAGTTGCCCCTGCTGCAGCTTCGGGTCGAGGCCAAAGTTATCGGCCACGACGCCGGTACGCGCCGCGGCGGTCATGCCGTCGGCCATCGCGTCGAAATCATTGAAGCCGAACGACGCCGTGCCCGAGTGCTTCGGCGCCGGCACCAGCCGCAACGTGATGCGCGCCTTGATGCCGAACGCGCCGGCATCGCCGGTGAAAATGCCGGTCAGGTCCGGGCCGTAATGACGGAAAAAGGGCGACGCCGTATTCAGTGCCTTGGAGCCGGTGCTGAGGATCTCGCCGCTGGCCAGTACGATGTCGAACGACAGGGCCGTGTCGGCCGAGCAGCCATAGGTGCCGGAGCCGAGGCTGACACTGTTCTGCGACATGCCGCCGCCGACCGTCGCCCGGATTCCGGAGAATGGCCCCCAGAAAGCGGTGCGCAGACCTTTCTCGGCCAGCGTCGCCGTCATATTGGCCCACGTGATGCCCGGCTCGACGGTCACGTACATGTCCTGCGCGTTGATCTCGATGACCCGATTCATGCGCTCGGTGTCGATCAGCAGCGAGTTCGGCGTGGCCGGCAGGTAGGCATCGGTGTACGACGCGCCGCCCCCGCGCGGGACCAGTGCGACGCCGGCCGCGGATGCGATGCGCGCGACCGCCTGCAATTCTTCCACCGTATCCGGCTGCACGACGGCAATCGGCATCTCCCGGAAACGGTAAACGTCCATGGCGTAAAACTCGCGGTCGGCGTCACCGCTCAGGACGTGATCGCCGCCGACGGCGGAGCGAAGCTGATCTAAAATATCGTTAGATTCTTGTAAGTTAGCAGACATTCTTAAACCCTGTTTTCATAGAGGCGCCGAAGCGTGCGGCCGCGCCCATTGTGCCCGAATCCGGCTCCTGCGCGGTAGAAATATGCCGGCTACTGCACCGACTCCGCGCACCGAAGTTGCAGTAGCTGCGCGACTTCGGCCGACCAGTCGGCCGTGTCGGACGGCAACCGCAGATAGGTTGCCCGGTCGGTCGCACGGGCGACCTCCTCGGCACGCGTTTCGTGCCCGTTGCCGCGGCGGGCGCACACCAGCGTGTCGACCTGGATGCCCGTGAACGACTGGGTGCAGTCCATCGACAGCAGGTCGCGGACCAGTCGCGGGAACGCCATGCCGGCTTTCAGGATATCCAACGTGCGTGCCTGGATATGCGCGGGCTCGAGGTCCGGGGCGCGTCGTAGCGCATTGGCGGGACGCGTTTCATTCCACGGCCAATAGAGTTCGCTGTCGCGCGCGCAATACCAGGCTTCGAGCAGATGCTGCCCGTAGTCACCGGGCATGAGCTTCGGCGCGTAATTCGCCGCGAGGCGCAGCCTTTCTTCCTCCCGAAAAAACCACGGGTCGATGAGTACGAGGTTCCCCACGGTCAGGCCGTCAGTCTGCGCGAGCGCGGATGCGATCAGCGTCGAGGCGCCGACCGCGACGACGTCGACCGACTCCAGCCCGAGTTCGCGGAGCACCATGCCGATGAGGATCGCGATGCGGTCGGCGGAATAGCTTGGCAGATGCAGAGCGCCGCTGTCGCCGTGGCCGGGCAGGTCCAGGCTGATGATGCTCCGGCGGCCGTCGAACGCCCGGTCGAGCCGTTGCGCGAGCGGCGCGAGCGCTGTCGACGACGACCCGGCGTCATGCAGCAGCAGCACGGCGCCGCCATCGCCATCACCATCGCCACGATGCGCGTGCCGGATGAACACGGGTCCAGCCCCGGTATTGACGATGTCCTTGCGAAATACGCCCTCGAATGCGCCGACGGACTGGCGCGGCAGATCGACATCGTCCGGCGCGTGCGCGAGCAGGAAATCCAGAGATTGATCCTGCAACTCAGTGAAGTCGTCGAAAATCTCGCGGGTCACGCAGTCGGGAAAACCATCGAGGCGCTCGGGATGGGGCGTCAGCGGATCGGGCCGGTAATTGATCAGGTACATCGGCACACTGACGCCGGCCATGCGCTCGCGCGACGGATAGCTGAACGCCGCCCGATAACCGGGCCGCCCGCCCTGCTTCGCACGCAGAAAATCGACGAGGTACGGATGCAGGTACTCGCCGTCATGCAGTTCCAGCGTCAGGCGCGCATCCTGCGTCTTGCGGTACCACGGGAAGAACAGCGTCTGATCGCGCAGCCGTGCCCACAGCCACGGCAGGTGCGCGCCTTCGGGCGTGACCTCGGGCAACGCGTTGTAATGGGCCAGCAGGTCGTCGAGTTCATCGCCCTCGATGCAGGTCAGCCCGTTAATGACGGCCGCCGTGCAACGCTCGGGATACCGCCGCGCGAACTCGAAACCGATGATCGCGCCGGTGTGAAACCCATAGATCAGCACCTGGTCCAGGCCGAGCGCCGTGATCAGCGTCTCGAGTTCGTCGGCGAACCGCCCGATATCCGGAGCCTCGTCCGGCAGCGGATCGGACAGGCCGTAGCCGGGGTGATCGATGCCGATCACCGTGAAATGGTGCGCGAATATTTCGATGTCCGTCGCCATCTCGGCCGACGACGTCGGGCTCTGGTGCAGCAGCAGCAACGGCGGGCCCGACCCGGCCAGCCGGTAATGGATCTGCCGGTCGCCGAGATTTACGAAATGGCGCGTGACCGCCGGGTTTTCTGTCTGCTGGTACACATCAGGCGCGGGTCGCGCATATCCTGCTAGCCGATGATCTGCTTGGCGCCGGGGATCGGCCAGTCCTTCCAGACCTTGATGACGCCGTCCTCGAGGAGAAAATCACCGACGATGTGGAACCGCATGCTCGGCATCTTGGCGCCCTCGGGCGCGTTGAAGTGATCGATGCGCTCGTTGATAACGATCTGGCCGATGACGTGGGACCGCAGAATCTCCCAACGCACGGACTCGAGGCTTTTCAGCCAGGCGCCCATCTGCTTCTCGAACTGGTCACGCGACTCGATAATCGGCTGCCCGGGAGTGATCTGGTAATAGAGGTCTTCGGCGAGATACGGGCGCAACGCCTCGATGTCGCGCAGGGCCCAGTCGCGGCAGAAATTATTCACCACGGTCTCGTTCGCAATCTCCAGCTCGTTCTTCACTGGCTCTTTGGCTTCCGTCATTGCATCTCCTCCGCATGCCGTCAGACCCACGGCCGCCGCCCCAGTCAGAATGTTTCGCCGACTGCTGCGGAACCCTGAATTGTCAGGCGCCTGATCCGTGTCCTTCATGGTGGTGTCCCCTGCCAGTCTGGCGCAGTCCGAGACTCCCGGACCACTCGAATTACCGACTGTTTGGCGTTGTTTTTACTGCTTGTTACGGGCGAAGGATAGGCGAAGCGCACGCCCGACCGGGCCGATGGCTCATGCGCCGTCCATTCGGTGGCTGCACCCGCTAGCTCGGACGGCGCGAACCCGGCAGGTAGACGATTTTCGGATCGTTGCGAATCAGCAGAGTGCGTGCCACCCACTCGGCCGCGGCATCGCCCTCACCGTCACCGTCACCGAGCCACTCGAACTCGCCGGCGACAAAGACGGCGACCGGCAGGCCGTTCCGGTACAACAGGCGATTCGTCGCAATCGCCGGCACCCGGCTGCCCGGCGTGATGATGCCGGCCAGGTTCAGCGGGTCGGCGGCCGAGATCACAACGTTGCGGCCGTCGTCGCGAGCGCCCGCGCGCTGCACCCGGCGCAGCTGATCCACGGCATCCGGCCACGCGAACTGTTCGCCGGCGAAGCTCGAGACGAACCGCCCGCCGCGCACCTCGCCGCGCGCCTCGAGCCGGCGGAACACCCGCCAGAGCTGCCGCCACGTCGGCATGCGCCGGGATTCGCGCTGCATGACGCCGCGGAAGACGACCCCGTAACAATCGAGTAACGTCCGCACGACCTGTTCGATGCCCTCGTCGGTCCACACCGCCGGGGTATCTTCGTCGCCCAAGACGCCGCGGTCCGCGCCGCGCGACGCATCCGCCAGCGCCGCGACGGCGGCCTCCTGACCGGGCCATGGGCGGACATCGGACGGCGGCGGCGCTGCCACTCCGGAAACCGACGCGATCTCGGGCAGGCTGTGCTCGATCAGCGACCAGCGACCGGCGGCATCGACGCTGGCCCGGCCGCGGCGACGCGGTCTTGAGAAACTCGCGCGCTTCGCCGACGGGGTGATCAGCGCGCGCAAACCGGCGAAGCTGTCGGATGTCACCAGCCCGTTGACGACGAGTTCGCCGAGCGCCGCCTCGACGTGAGTTCGCAGCAGCCCGGTGATCCGCACGAGGTCGGCGAAGAACGTCGCCCGGTGCTCGCGCAAGGCGTCACGAACCGTCGTCGCCTGCGACGACAGCTCGGGCGGCGACCCACGCTGGAACAGCGGCAGCCAGTCGCCGAGTTCCGTGCGATTGATGATGATGATCCGGGTATTGCGCACCGGGCCCGATTTTCTGCCGGGCGCAGGGTCCGTGACCGGGCGCAGCCAGACGTACTGGCCGGACGTGAGTAATTCGTCCAGATAGCTGCCGAAGTAACCGTTGACCCGGGAGGGCAGCAGGCTGCTTTCCCAGGCGCCGGCGGGTGCGGCGAACCCTTGCAGACGATCGACGGCGCGACGCACGGCATCCGGACCCTCGGTGTCGTCCATGCCGATCTCGTGCCAGTCGAACAAGAAGCGCATGTAAACGGCCGGCGCCACCGGCTCGACCTGCTTGCGCAGGCGCTTCACGGTGTGCCGGTTGATCCGGGCGAGCAGGCGCCGCGCGCACCACTCCTCGTCGGAATCGGCATCGCCCCGAAAATAACCGCGCATTACAAAACCTTCTGCTTCAATGATTTGCAGCGTATTACTCATGTGGGATATATCCAGACCCAGCGGCTGGGCCAGCGCCGCCGCGGTGACCGGGCCGAGCGTCTCCAGGCGACTGCGAACGATCTCGACCAGCGACGATTCGCGTGTCGCGGCCGCGTCGCCACGCACGGCCATCACGGCGTCGATCGGCGGTTCGAGCGCGGCGTCCGGCAAGATCCGTCGCATCTGGCCGAGTCGTTCGGCCGCGACCCAGAGTCGCTGCCCCGGCTGCGCGCCGGCGTGCATCACGGTGGCCCGCCGCTCGGCGATCAACGTGTCGAGATATGCCGCCCAGCCCTCGCCCCGTCGACCCGCCTCGGCCTCGGTGATAAAGCCGCTGAGCACGAGCGCATCGTGCAGCTCGTCCCGGTTCCGGGCGTCGGGCCAGACCTCTTCGCAGACTTGGGTGATTGCTTCCGGGCTCAGCTGAGCAAACTCGGCAGCTTCGGCCGGGTCGAGCAGGTGCCGGGAAAGAATGGCCTGGGTGCGGCGCTCCTCGGCCGGTGCGTCGTCGAGGAAGGCAAATGGTTTTGCCGTGATGATCTCCTGCGCCAGCACCGACGGCGTCGGCACGTCGCGGGCCGTGATGCGCACGTCCCCGGACGCGATCCGGCCGAGCAGGCGCTCGAGGCCATCGATATCCATCAGGCTGTTCAGGCAGTCGTCGAGCGTCTGCGCGACGAGCGGGTGATCCGGAATCTCACGATCGCCGGCGAGGTTCTCGGCGCAGGCGAGCTGGTCGGGAAACACGACGGCCATCAGGTCCTCGCCGTTGTTGCGCTGGAAGATCGGCGGGACCTTCTTGCCGTTGCGGTTGCGGCGGACGGCCAGTGCAATACTGGAAGCCCAGCGCCAGTGCGTCGGGAACATCGGCGCGGCCAGCACGGCCTGCGTCAATACGCTGCGAACGGTCGCCTGCTTCAGGTAGCCGGCGACCTCCTCGAGCGGAAAGCTGTGGGTCGGCCCGAGCGACAAGACAATGCTGTCCTCGAGCGCGGCGGCCTGCAGCTCGAAATTGAACTTGCGACAAAACCGCTTGCGAATGGCCAGGCCCCACGCCCGGTTCAGGCGCGAGCCATACGTCGAGTGAATCACCAGGTGCGTGTCGCCCACCTCGTCGAAGAAGCGCTCGAAGACAATTTCCTGCTGGGTCGGCAGCGTGCCGAGCGAGGCTTTCGCCGTCGCGAGGTAGTCGATGAGCTGCTCGGCCGCCGCTGTCTGCAGGCCGAGCTCGGACACTGCCCAGGCCTTCGCCGCGTCGATGCCGTCGTCGAGCCGCGAGGACACCTGTTCGCGCAGGCGCGAGACGGCGAACGACAACTCGTCCGTGCGGCCGGGCGCCTCGCCGAACCAGAACGGGATATTCGGCGGCTGGCCCTTCGCGTCCTCGACAAAGACCTTGCCCGGATCGATTTTCAGCACGCGGTACGACAGGTTGCCGAGTTGGAAAATATCGCCCGGCAGGCTCTCGAACGCGAAATCCTCGTTCAGCGTGCCGACCGAGAGTTCCTCGGGCAGCATGACGACGTCGTAATCGAACTGGTCCGGAATCGTGCCGCCGTTGGTCAGTGCCATGAGCCGCGCGCCGCGGCGGCCGCGCACCTTGCCGTTGACCCCATCGAAATGGATGTGCGTGGCCTCGCGGCCGCGCCGGGTCGTGTAGCCGTCGGCCAGCATCGTGATGACCTGGTCGAACGCGTTGCGCGTCAATGCACGATACGGCCATGCGCTGGTAAACTGGTAAAATAGCGCATCGACATTCCATTCCTGCGCCGCGACCTCGGCGACGATCTGCTGCGCCAGCACGTCGAGCGCCGGCCCCTGCAGGCGCACCGCGTCGAGTTCCTCGCGCCGCACGGCGTCGAGCAATGCGATGGCCTCGACGAGGTCGTCACGGGTCAGCGGAAACAGCCGCCCCTTCGGCAGCCGATCGACACCGTGGCCCGAGCGGCCGACCCGCTGCAGGAAGGTCGCAATCCCGCGCGTGGAACCGAGCTGGATAGTCAGGTCGATATCGCCGATGTCGATGCCGAGCTCGAGCGACGCGGTCGCCACCAGCGCCTTGAGCTTGCCGGCTTTCAGGCGTCGCTCGGCATCGAGCCGGTGCTCCTTCGACAGGCTGCCATGGTGTGCGGTGATGCGGTCCTCGTCGATGCGCTCGGCCAGGTGCCGGGCGACGCGCTCGGCCATCCGCCGCGTGTTGACGAAGATCAGCGTCGAGCGGTGCTCCCGAACCAGCTCGGCCAGGCGATCGAATATCTCACCCCAGACCTCGGTCGCCATGACCGGCGCCAGCGGCGAACGCGGCAACTCGATGCCAAGATCACGCTCACGCACGAAGCCAGTATCGATGATCGTGCAATACGGGGCCATGAATTCGTTCGGGTCGGCGCCTTCGGGCATGCGCGCCCAGCCGCCGGCCCCGCCCGGCGTGTGCGGACCGTCCCCCCAGTCGCTGCCGATCAGGAACCCCGCCATCTCCTCGATGGGCTTCGGTGTCGCGGAGATACCGATGCGGTTCGGCGGGTTGGCACACAGGGCAGCCAATCGCTCGAGGGACAACATCAGATGGGCGCCGCGCTTGTTGTGGGCGACGGCGTGCAACTCATCGACGATCACCGTGCTGACCGTGCTCAGCATGTCGCGCCCGGACTCGGACGTCAGCAACAGGTAGAGCGATTCCGGCGTCGTCACCAGGATATGCGGCGGCGTTTTGCGCATGCGGGCGCGCTCGCCCTGCGACGTATCGCCGGTGCGCACGGCCGCGCGGATCTCGAGCGGCGACAGCACGCCGAGCTGCTCCTTGATGCCGGAGAGCGGTTCTTCGAGATTCTTGTGAATATCGTTCGACAGCGCCTTCAGCGGAGACACATATAAAACGCGCGTCTCGTCCGGCAACCCGAATGCCTCGCCCTCGCGCACCAGCGCATCGATCACGGCGAGGAACGCCGCCAGCGTCTTGCCCGAGCCCGTCGGCGCCGCGAGCAGCACATTCTCACGCCGCTGGATCGCCGGCCACGCCCGACGCTGCACCTCGGTCGGCGCACGGAACTCGCCCTCGAACCAAGCCGCGACGGCGGGGTGGAATAACTGTCGTGGCATAACCCTATTCTAGACTCAGGCAGGCTCATCCGGTGACCCCGAACGACGCATACGTAAACGAAACTCCGCGCAGCGGCGCAATTTTGTCAAAACATTCGATGAGGGAACCGAATATGGTCGACCTGTGACGCCGCCCCGCTCAGGCGAGCTCGGGCCGGTCGCGAAAGAATTCGAGCGCTTCCGGGTTCGCGAGCGCCGACGTGTTGTGCACCGGTTCGCCGTGCACCACCGAACGGACCGCCAACTCGACAATCTTGCCGCTCTTCGTGCGCGGGATGTCGGGTACCGCGACGATCTTCGCCGGCACATGCCGCGGACTCGCATTCGTCCGGATCGATCGCCTGATGCGATCCTTGATCGGCTGATCGAGCGCGATGCCCGCGCACATGACGACGAACAGCACGATGCGCGTATCGCCCTTCCAGTCCTGCCCGACCGCGACGCACTCGACGATCTCGTCGAGCCGTTCGACCTGGCGGTAGATCTCGGCCGTGCCGATGCGCACGCCGCCGGGGTTCAGCGTCGCATCCGAACGGCCGGAGATGATCATGCCGCCGCGTTCGGTCAACTCGGCGTAATCGCCGTGGGCCCACACGTTGGCGAACTGCTCGAAATACGCGGCGCGGTATTGCGCATCGTTCTCGTCGGCCCAGAACCCGACCGGCATCGACGGAAACGGCTGCGTGCACACGAGCTCACCCTTGTGCCCGGCAGGCAGTTCCTGGCCGTCGTCCGCGAAGATCCGCACGTCCATGCCAAGCCCGAGACACTGTAGTTCACCGACGTACACCGGATGCAGGGGACTGCCGAGTGCGAAACACCCGAGCAGATCCGTCCCGCCGGAGATCGACTGCAGCGCGACGTCACTCTTTATAGATGAGTACACGTATTCGAAACTCGACGGCGCCAGCGGCGAACCGGTCGACAGGATCGTGCGGATCGACGCGAGGTCGCACGAGGCGCCCGGCGTGAACGTCGACTTCTCGACCGCCGCCAGGTAGCGTGCGCCGGTGCCGAAGATCGTGATGCCCTCCTCGTCCGCGATTCGCCACAGCACGCCGGGATCGGGCTTGAACGGCGAACCGTCGTACAGCACGAGCGTGGCGCCGGATGCGAGTCCCGACATGAGCCAGTTCCACATCATCCAGCCGCAGGTCGTGAAGAAAAAGAACCGGTCGTCGCGGCCGAGATCGCAGTGCAGGACCTGCTCTTTCAGGTGCTGCAGCAGCGTGCCGCCGGCGCCGTGCACGATACATTTCGGCACGCCCGTCGTGCCGGACGAATACAGGATGTAGACGGGGTGCGCGAACGGCAGCTCGGCGAACTCGACCTCGGTGGCCTGCGAAGTCGCGACGAACGCCGCCCAGGACCGCGCGTTCGGGATGGACGACAGATCGGGCTCGGCGTCGAGGAAGGGGAAGACGACGAGATGCTCGAGTCCGTCGAGCCGCGCGGCAATCTGCGCCAGCGCCGGCCGGCAATCCAGGCGCTTGCCGTCGTAACGATAGCCATCCGCGGCGAACAATACCCGCGGCCGGATCTGCTCGAAACGATCGAGCATGCCGCCGACGCCGAAATCCGGCGAGCAGGTCGACCAGATGGCGCCGATGCTCGTCGTGGCCAGCATCGCGATGACCGTCTCCGGGCAGTTCGGCACGAACCCGGCCACGCGATCACCTTGCGTGACGCCGGCGGCACGCAAGGCCCCGGCCAGCTGCGCGACCGCGGCGTACAGGTCCGCGTAACTGAGTTCCGTGCGCCGCCCGGCCTCGTCGCGAAACACGATCGCCGGGTGCGCGTCACGAAATTTCAGCAGGTTCGCGGCAAAGTTCAGCGTGGACCCAGGAAACCAGCGCGCCCCCGGCATCCGGTCGGCATCGGCGACTACGACCTCGCCCCGCGTGTCGAAACGCAGATCGCAGAATGAGGCCACCTCGCTCCAGAAGCGATCGGGATGTTCGATCGACCAGCGATGCAACGTCGCGTAATCGTCGCAGCGCGTGCCGTGGTTTTCGGTAACCCGATCCATGAACCCACGCAGCCGCGAGCCGGCGATGCGGTCGCGGCCGGGCGTCCAGAGCGGTTCTGATTCAGTCATGGCCGGCGCGTTACTGCAGAATCATTCGATGCGGGATGGCCCCGTGTAGATATTAAAGCGCCCGTCACGCAGGAACCCGACGAGCGTCATGTCAAATTCCCAGGCGAGTTCGATGGCGAGGCTCGACGGCGCACCGATCGCGACGACCAGCGGGCAGCCGGCAACCAGGGCTTTTTGCAGGATCTCAAAACTCGCGCGGCCGCTGACGATCAGGCCGCGCTCGAGCAGCGACTCGGATAACCGCATCAGCATATCCGGCGCAACCCGCAGGCCGGAGTCGTCGATATTAAAACGTGACTGCACTTTCAGCGCCTCCAGCGAGGCCTTGCCGCAGACGCCGCATGACGAGGTCGTATAAAAGTTGCGCTGCAGACGGTCGGCGTCGAACTCCACCCCCGCGTCGAGGTCGACGCGAATGACGTTCTCGGCGACGGCCTCGAACCCGCGAATGTCGGCGGCGCGCCCGATGATGCCCTCGGTCAGCAGAAATCCACCGGCCAGGTTCTCATCGTCGCCGGGGTACGCATCGTGATCGAGATGCTGTCCGAGTGTGATTTGCCGTCGCGGAAATATCCGAGCCGGATCTCGAGCGGCTCCTCGACGGCGACCGCGTCCTGTGCCTCGGCAGAGGTACCGAAACGCCGTACGGGCACGCTGATGTGCAAATTGGCGTCCGCCACCGATCACCCGCCGATGTAGTACATCTCGACCTTGTCTTTGGCCGGGCCGTGCTCGGCGCGGATCTCGCTGTAACGATCCTCGCGACCCTTCCAGACCCGCTCGATGATCTGCCGCAATTCATCGTCGGTAGCGTCGGCGCGGAGCGGTGTCTTCAGATCGGTGCCGCTCGAAGCGAACAGGCACGTAAACAGGCGCCCGTCGGATGACAGCCGCGCGCGCGTGCAGGAGCCACAGAACGGCTCACTGACCGACGAGATAAAACCAATCTCGCCGCGACCATCGTCGAACTGGTAGCGACTCGCGACCTCGCCGTGATAATTCTGCTCGACCGGGCGCATCGACCAGCGCTCGTTGATGCGCTCGAGCAAGGTTGCCGACGGAACCGTGTCGCTCTCGCGCCAGTGGTTGATCGTGCCGACATCCATGTACTCGATGAAACGCACGATGATGCCCGTGCCGCGGAAATGCCGCACGAGATCGATCGCGCTGTCCTCGTTGATGCCGCGCTTGATGACGGCGTTGACCTTGATCGGCGACAGCCCCGCCTCGGCCGCCTCGGCGATACCTTCGAGGACGCGGTCCCTGCTGCCGCGGCCGCCGCTCATCGCGTGAAAGATCTCCGGGTCCAGCGAATCGAGGCTGACGCTGACGCGGTCGAGGCCCGCGGCCTTCAGGGCGGCGGCGTGCTGCGCCAGCAGGATGCCGTTCGTCGTCAGCGCGATATCGTCGATGTTTTCGATGCGCGTCAGGTCGCCGATCAGGTCCGCGAGGCCCGGGCGCAACAGGGGCTCGCCGCCGGTGATGCGCAGCTTCTCGACGCCGAGCCCGGCAAAAATATTCGCGAGTCGCAGAATCTCGTCGAACGACAATCGCTCGCTGCTGTTCAGGAATTTGAAGTCCTTGTGATACTTGTCCTCGGGCATGCAATACGGGCAACGGAAGTTGCACCGGTCCATGACCGAGATCCGCAAGTCGCGCAACGGGCGATCGCGCCGGTCCCGCAGGATCGGATGCCGCGGGATATCGGTCGGCAGGTTGACGATCTTCTCAGACATATATGGACGGTAACATACCGTTGCGGCGCATAATTGACATTAATTAAGTCGTTATACTGCGGACTCATTGAGCGAATGAACGCAACCGATGGCAGACAGCGAAACAGGCTCTCACGTGCCGACGGACATGACCGCGGTCGAGATACGCGAACCCGGCGGGCCGGACGTGCTGATGACCGTACGGCGGCCGGTGCCGCAACCCGCCGACGGCGAAGTCCTGATCCGCGTGGCCGCCGCGGGCGTCAACCGACCGGACTGCCTGCAACGCCAGGGACTCTACCCGCCCCCGCCGGGCGCCTCGGACCTGCCGGGCCTCGAGGTCGCGGGCAGCATTGCCGCGCTCGGCCCTGGAGTCGGGCAAGGAGTCGAAGCCTGGGCCGTCGGCGACCGGGTGTGTGCCCTGCTGGCCGGCGGCGGCTACGCCGAATACTGCACCGCGCCCGCCGTGCAATGCCTCCCGATACCCGCCGGGCTCGACTTCACCCAAGCGGCGGCCGTGCCGGAAACTTTTTTCACCGTCTGGGCAAATGTCTTCGACCGCGGACGACTCGCCCCCGGCGAGACCATCCTGATTCACGGCGGCGCGAGTGGCATCGGCACGACCGCCATCCAGCTCGCGCGCGCACACGGTGCACGCGTGTTCGCGACGGTCGGCAGCGACGACAAGCGCGCGTTGTGCGAACGCCTCGGCGCCGAGCGCACGATCAACTACCGCACCGAGCGGTTTCTCGAAGTCCTGCAGGACGCGGCGGGCGGCGTCGACGTGATACTCGACATCGTCGGCGGAAAATATCTCGACGACAACATCAAGCTCCTGAAGCCGGACGGCCGGCTCGTCATCATCGCCGTGCTTGGCGGCGCGAAGGCCGAGGTCAACCTCGCGCGCATCCTGATCAAGCGGCTCACGATCACCGGCTCGACGCTGCGCGCCCGCGCACCGGAAGTCAAAGGGGCAATCGCCGCGGCATTGCGTGAACACGTCTGGCCGAAACTCGCCGACGGCACGATTGCGCCGGTCATCCAGGCGACGTTTCCGCTGAGCGAAGCCAGGCGCGCGCACGAACTGCTCGATGCGAACGAGTCGCAGGGCAAGCTCGTCCTGGAGGTTGCGGCTTGAGGGTTACCCGGGCATGAGTACGCGACGCACGATCGACACGTTCAACGCATGGCGGCGGGATGGTGAGCCGCTCGTCATGGCGACCGTCGTCGCGACCGAGGGCTCGACCTACAGCAAGGCCGGTCACCGCATCCTGATTGCCGGCAACGGCGACTACCAGGGCCTCGTCAGCGGCGGCTGCCTCGAGGGCGACCTCGCCGAACACGCGCGCGCCGTCATCGAGACCGGCCAGGCGCAGGCGATCCGTTACGACCTGCGCGACGAGGCCGATGAGATCTGGGGCATGGGCATCGGCTGCAACGGGGTTATCGAAGTTCTGCTGCAGCGTCTCGATCCGGACGCGGGCTTCGAGCCGTTCGCGACCATCGCCGACTGCGCGATGAACCGCGGCGACGGTGTCTGCGTCGTCGTCGTCGCGAGTGAAGACGACGCATGCCCGGTCGGCGCCACGCTGATCGACTGGCCGGAAGACTACCGCGCCTGCGGGCTGCCCGCCGGGTTCGCCGATCGCGCGAAGCACGAGGCCGCGAACGCACGCGCGCATGTAACGGGGCCGCACATCGTGCAGCACGACTCGATAAAGCTGCTGGTCGCACCGATCCGACCGGTGCCGCAACTGCTGATCCTCGGCGCCGGTCCCGACGCCGCGCCACTCGTGAACATGGCCGGCGAACTCGGCTGGCGCGTCACGCTTGCCGACCATCGCGCCGCGTACCTCGAACAACGCGCGTTCGACGCCGCGGAACGCAAATGCCATATCGATCCCGAACGGCTGGATTCGATCGGCGACCTGGAGCGCTTCACGGCCGCGGTCGTCATGAGTCACCACCTCGCCACCGATCGGCTCTACCTTGAGCAGCTCGCCGCAACCCCCATCGGTTACATCGGCCTGCTCGGACCCGCCGCGCGCCGCGAGCGGCTCGTGAGCGATCTTGCGGCCGCCGCTGCCCCACTCGATGGCCGGCTGCACGGCCCGGTGGGCATGGACATCGGCGCGGACTCGCCGGAATCGATCGCACTCGCTATCCTTGCCCAGATTCATTCAGAAACGGGCGCGTGACCACCGCCGACGCATGACGTGACGACCACCGGGAATTTCCGCATCGAGGCGGGCGAAGCCGCCGCGTTGATCGATGCGCGCATGCCGACCTATCCGACCGAGCGCGTGCCGCTGGAGCGGGCGCAGGGCAGGGTCCTGCGCGAACAGCTGGTTGCCGAACGCGATCAACCGCCGTTCGACCGCGTGACGATGGACGGCATCGCGATCGATTCGGCGGCGCTGGCGAACGAACGACGACAGTTCAAACTGCGCGGCATCCAGGGCGCCGGCGCCGAGGCGATCCCGCTCGGCGATGCCGAACACTGCGTCGAAATCATGACCGGCGCGATGCTCCCGCCGGACGCGGACACGGTCGTCCCGGTCGAACGCATCAGCTGCAACGCGGAGATCGTTACCCTCGAGGAGGGCTACGCCCCCGACCCCGGGCAATTCATCCATCGCACGGGCTCGGACCACGCGGCCGGCCAACCACTGCTCCAACCCGGCTGCGTGATCGGCGCAACCGAGATGGCCGTGCTGACGATCACGGGCAAAACCGATATCGAGGTGGCGCGCTGGCCCGATATTGCGGTCATCTCGACCGGCGACGAGCTCGTCGACGCCGGCAAGCCACTCGAACCATTCCAGATCCGCTCGTCCAACGGCCACGCGATCGTCGCCGCGCTCGAGAAACGCGGCTGCCGTTCGAACCGACGCGCGCACCTGTTGGACGACCCGACCCAGTTGCGCGAGTCGATCGGGCGCATGCACGAAGACCACGACGTGCTGATCCTGAGCGGCGGCGTATCGATGGGTAAATACGACTACGTGCCGCAGATCATGGACGAACTCGGCGTCGAACTTGTGTTCCACAAAATTCTGCAGCGGCCGGGCCTGCCGATGTGGTTCGGCGTCAGCGCCGCGGGCAAACCGATCTTCGCCCTGCCCGGCAACCCGGTCTCGACACTCGTCTGCACGATCCGCTACGTCCTGCCGGCGATCCGGCGAGCGATGGGCGCGCGCGAACCGACGCACGCACTGCAACTCGCCGAACCCGTGCACTTCGCCCCCGACCTGACCTGCTTCCTGCCGGTCCAGCTCACCCACGCCGCAACCGGCGCCGTACTGGCCCAACCGAAACCCACCAACACCTCCGGCGACTTCATCTCGCTGGCCGGTACCGACGGTTTCGTCGAACTCCCCCGCGGCCGGGACGACTTCTCCGCCGGCTACGCCGCAGACTTCTTCGCCTGGTAACTCCTCCGCGAATTGCCACACCCCCCGAACCCGGCTAATCTAATCAGTTGCACCGCCCCACCACCCAAGCCAGCCACCCACCATGAAACGCATACCCAGCATCAAGACCGTCATGACCCCGTTCCCGTACTCGGTCGATCCCGATGCCACCATCGCCGAAGCACTGAAAATAATGCGTGAGCACAGCATTCATCACCTGCCCGTCACGTCCCCGGACGGCGATCTGACCGGCATGATCTCGAGCCGCGATATCCAGCTGATGCAGAATCAGCCGGACCGCGGCGATGCCCTGGCGGTAAAAGACATCATGACGGAGGAAACCTACACGGTTGATCTGTCCGAGCGTCTCGACAGCGTTCTTCACCGCATGGCCGAGCATCACCTGCGCTCGGTCGTCGTCACGCGCAAGGGAAAGCTCGTCGGCATCTTCACGCAGATCGATGCCTGTGGTCAGTTCGCCGAATTCCTGCGCGCACAGGTAAGACGCTCCGGCGGCGACACGGCCGCATAAACTCATCATCGCCATGACTCACGACAACACAACCGATCGGGAATTTATCCCGCTGAACATCGCGGTGCTGACGGTGTCCGACAGTCGCACCGAGGAGACCGACAAGTCCGGGCCGGTACTCGTCGACCGGCTCCAGGGCGCCGGCCACCGTCTCGCCGAGAAGGCGATCGAGCCGGACGACGTCTACCGGCTGCGCGCGACGGTGTCGCGCTGGATCGCTGACCCGCAAGTGCAGGTCGTCATTACGACCGGCGGCACCGGCATCACCGGGCGCGACGGCACGCCCGAGGCGATCCTGCCGCTGCTCGACAAAGTCATCGAAGGCTTCGGCGAGATGTTCCGCACGCTGTCGTTCGCGGACATCGGCACCTCGACGCTGCAGTCGCGCGCGCTGGCCGGCGTCGCCAACCGGACCTACCTCTTCTGCCTGCCCGGGTCGAGCGGCGCGTGCGCCGACGGCTGGGACAAGCTCATCGTGCATCAGCTCGACTATCGAACGAAACCCTGCAATCTCGTCGAGTTGCTGCCGCGCCTCGACGAGTAAACCTGCCATGACCAACCTCAACACCTTTCACATCGACGGCGGCCTCGAGATCCACATGTTCGAGGCGTTGCAGGACAACTATTGCTACCTCGTGCGCGACCCCGATACCGGCACGACCGGCGTCATCGACACCCCGGAGGTCGCAGCGATCGAGCGCGCGCTGGCCGAGACGGGCTGGTCGCTCGACTTCATCATCAACACGCACCACCACCGGGACCACGCAGGCGGCAATCTCGAGCTCAAAAAAAAGACCGGCTGCACGATCGTCGGCCCGAAGGCGGATAAGGACCGGATTCCCGGCATCGATATCGCGGTCAGCGATGGCGACATATTCGAGCTCGGCAGCCGCCGCGCGCGGGTGTTCGACACACCCGGGCATACGCGTGGACATATCTGCTATCACTTCGCGGACGACCAGGTCGCGTTCACCGGCGATACGCTGTTCTCGATGGGCTGCGGCCGGCTGTTCGAAGGCGACCCGCAGCAGATGTGGACGGCGATGCAAATGCTGATGAACTGGCCCGACGATACGCGCATCTATTGCGGGCACGAGTACACGCAGAACAACGCGCGGTTCGCCCTGACGGTCGAGCCGAACAACCGGGCCCTGATCGAACGCGCAGCCGAGGTCGACCGGCTGCGCGCCGCCGGTGAGCCGACGATCCCGTCAACGATTGGCCTGGAGAAGGCGACGAACCCCTTCATGCGGCCGACCAGCGTCCATCTCCAGCAGACGCTCGGCATGGAAGACGCCGATGTCGTCGACGTGTTTGCCGAGACGCGCAAACGCAAGGACCGCTTCTGAGTGCGCTGACGACCGAAACCGATATCGACTGCCCGTTCTGCGGCGAGTCGATCACGATCGTCGTGGACCTGTCCGTACCAGGGCAGGATTACATCGAGGATTGCTTCGTCTGCTGCCGGCCGATTCGCATCCGCTATGTCGCAGACGACGGAGAACTGATCAGCATTCACGCCGAGGCGTGAGCGCCTGTTTCACCCGTACAGCCCGATGTGATTCTGCACGAACTGCCTGAAGCGGGTCGGATCCTGCCCGGTCAACTCCTTGAACGTCGTCGTGACCTTCGGCGGCACGACCCCGTCGGCCACCTCCGAGAACAGGTGCATGACGGCATCGGCGTGCCAGTCGCTCGTCAGGAACGGCGCGATGATCTCGCGATAGGCGGTCGGGTCGACGTTCAGGTACTCGATCGGCTTGCCGAGCACTTCGCCGAACTGAGACGCGACGTCTTGGAACGACAGCAGCTCGGGGCCACTGAGGTTATAGCTCCGGCCTGCGTGTCCTGCGCCGGCCAATACGGTCGCGATGGCCAAACCGATGTCCTTGCAGTCCATCATGACCGTCACGCCATCGCCCATCGGCAGCGCGAAGCTGCCCTCGTTCTTGATCGAAAAACCGTAACCGAGCAGGTTGTCCATGAAGAAGTTCGGGCGAATCATCGTCCAGTCGAGACCCGACGCACGGATGTGTTCCTCAACCCGCCAGTGCA
>SMVA01063196.1_pt1 | contig 35486 bp, 24 predicted proteins | sample 2456451 | NCBI WGS metagenome assembly SMVA01 (sample SAMN11095933, study PRJNA526329) | marine sediment metagenome | biome: Marine sediment; feature: Surficial sediment; material: Deep marine sediment; isolation source: Hadal surficial sediment | place: Pacific Ocean | collected 2014-05 | depth... | reverse complement strand
GCGCTGTGGGTGCCAAATATCAACAGAGCCGCGCATCCCGAGAGCCCTGCGAGGATCTGCTGGGAGATGCTCGTGCCAACCATCGGGATCATCGCCAAGCCAAAAACGAGGGCGCCAGCGATGGCGCCGATGGTGTTGGCGGCGTTGATACCGCCCGCGAGATGGCCGGGTTCCTGCCCTCGTGCCGCGACGGCTGCGAGGGCGAGCGGAAAGCTCGCGCCCCACAGGGCAGTGGCGGGCAGAATTGCGACGGCACAGCGAACGAGGTCGTGGGTGAAGCGTTGGAAAACGCTGCTCGCGAATTCGGGATTCAGCTGCCAGAACGGGAGTTCGGAGGTGATCATGTGCGAGGCCAGTGGAATCGCGGCCACCAACGCGAGTTGACACCATCCGAGTCCAACGAGCGGAGACCGAACGTACCGGGAAACGATGGATCCCACACTGCTGCCGATTCCGAGTCCGGTGAGAAAGATCGCGAGGATGATCGTGAAACTGAAGACCGTTCCTCCGAGGATCAATCCCAGCACGCGTGTCCAGACGACCTGCGCGCCGAGCGCCGTCAAGCCCGACAATGCGATCACCAGGTACACCGTTCGATGCTTGACGAATGAGGGCAGGGTGAGCCTCGAGATGTCGGTCGTGCGAAGACGGGCGCGCGACGAGATCCAAAGCGCGGCCGCGGCGACTGCGGCGTTCAGCGACACCGCGAACAGCGTGGCCACAATTCCGTCATACAGCCGCAATAGATAGAAACCCGCCAGCAGACAACCGGCCACGCCGCCTGCGAGGTTCGCCATATAGAGGAACCCGAGTCGGGACATTCCACTGCGCGTGGTGCTCAGGCAACGTGCGATTGCGGGGAGCGTTGCGCCCATGAGCATGGTCGGAGGCAATAGGCAAAGTAGACACACGAACGCGCGCAGCGCGACGCTCAGCGCGCCGTGACCGACGATGGCGAAATAGATCTTCCCGACGAGTGGCAACAGTCCCAGTAATACGATGCCGAAGACTGCGATGGCGGCTTCGAGGTAGGCGTAAACCCGAAGCGGCGGGTGATGGGGAGATACCCAACGCGGGAATGCCAGGCTGCCCAGACACATTCCGCCCATGTAGCTCGTCAATACGATGGCGAGAGAAATCGACGACGCCCCGACCACCAACCGAAGCAGATAAAACCAGACCACCTCGTAGATCAAGGCCGCGCAACCGCTCGCGACAAAGAACAGCAGCAACAGCGGCATATGATGGCTCGAGGTGGTTTTCTCGCCTGCGTTTTCGCTTAGATCAATCTCTGTTTCGTCCATCGCTCAACCGTGCCCCGTCTGTTTGTCCGATCGGTCCCTACGATAGTGCAAGCAACGTTCACTCATCCCTTTGACCTAGCCTGGAATAACGGGTCCAGATCGAAAGTGGTAAAGAGCCACCTGAGGAAATCTGAACCATGCCGACGAAACGGTACAACGTCGAAGAGATCGTTCACAAGCTTCGGGAAGCCGACGTTTTGCGGAGCCCGGGGTAATCCGTCAGCCAGGCCTGCGAGCCGGGCTTGGGAGACGACAGTACTCGCGGGGTCCTCTTGGTCGTCGCGGTGGTCGATCTTTCTGCTGAGCGAGCGAACATCGGCATACTGCTGCTTCTCGACGCAGCGCCATTCCGCCCATGCCCCACCGGCATCCGAATTTGTCTAGAAGTCATCCCAGTGAGCGGTGAAATTACAGGCCTCGGCTACCCTTTGCGAGGACCGTTCACGGAGCGCCGCTCCACCACAGCCGCCAAGGCCGTGCATCGCCGCGCACTTGCTCGCGTCACACAAGGGCGCCCGCGCCTCGCGAATTTTCAGGTTCGCGCGCCTGGCGATTGCGTGACACCGATCATCAGGAATAGCCATGGCCGCCATCATTTACATCATCTTCTTTCTCTCTGGCGCAGCTGCGCTGATTTTCGAGGCGATTTGGTTTCGGTTGGCGGGTCTGGCATTGGGCAACACAGTCTGGGCCGCGGCCCTGGTTCTGAGCGGGTTCATGGGCGGGCTGGCTTTGGGCAATGCACTGGTGGCGCGACACGGCGCTCGGATTGGCGCTCCGGTGAAATTTTACGCGGCGCTGGAAGTGTTGATCGGACTCACCGGTTTTTCGCTCGTCGTGCTCCTGCCGCTGTTGGCGCAATGGTTCACGCCGCTGTTTCAACCACTGCTCGAGCTGCCCTGGTTGCTCAATCCCTTGCGTTTGCTGATCGCCTTTGCACTGATGCTCGTGCCGACCACCGCCATGGGGGCCACCTTGCCGCTGCTCGTCAAGGCGCTGTCGCGCGGCAACCCCAACTTCGGTGCGGTGTTGGGGCATCTGTACGGGTGGAACACCTTGGGAGCAGTGTTCGGCGTGTTGGCTGCGGAACTGGTTTTGATCCGCTATTTGGGCCTGCGCGGCGCGGGGTTGTGCGCCGTATTCCTGAATTTGAGCGCCATGTTCATCGCCCTGCGAGTCGCCCGTTCCGGCGCGGCGGCCGCAGCCGAGCCCAGCGGTGACCACACGCCAACCGGGCTCGGATTGGCATCGCTGTCTACCGAGGGGAAGCGTTTGCTGTGCGCTGCTGCACTCGCGGGCGGGATCATGCTCGCGCTGGAAGTCGTTTGGTTTCGTTTTCTGCTGTTGTTCGACTACGGCTCCAGCCTCGCCTTCGCGTTCATGTTGGCGATCGTGCTGGTGGGCATCGGCGGTGGCGGGCTGCTGGCCGCACGGTGGTGTCGAAGCAGTGTCCGAGCGCATGATTTCTTGCGCCCGCTGACGCTGTTGGCTGGTGTTTGCACAGTGCTGACCTACGGGCTGTTCGACTGGGTTTATTACCTCGCCGTGCAGACCATTGGCGAATCCTCGATGATGGGCTTCGTCGCTTATTCGGCTTTCCTGATGCTGCCGGTATCCCTGATCTCTGGGGTCTTGTTCACGTTGTTGGGGCGTGCAGCCAAGGCGATCCTTCACACGGAAACGCGTACCGTTGGCCTACTGACGTTGGCCAACACCCTCGGGGCGATACTCGGTGCGCTGATTGCGGGCTTCGGGCTGTTGCCCAGGGCCGGCATGGAGATCGCGTTCTTCGCGCTGGCGGTTGCCTATGGTCTTGCTGCGATCGTCATACCCGGCCGGCCCGGGACCGCACCGCGGTGGCTGCCCTATAGCGCCGTCGCGGCGTTCCTGTTGTGCGTGGGCCTGTTTCCGTTCGGGTATATGAACCGGACGATCTTTGCCATCACAGATCTGAAGTACCCCGATGCCGAGCGCGTGGCGCTGCGCGAAGGACTCACTGAGACTGCGGTCTATTACCGCTATGACCGTTTTGGCAAACCGTTCTTTTATCGCCTGGCGACCAATGGTTTTTCGATGTCGGGGACCAAGGAGCGGGCTCAACGCTACATGAAGCTATATGTGCATTGGCCGATTGCTCTGCACCCGAACCCGAAAAGCGCTCTGTTGATCAGCTATGGCGTCGGGTCGACGGCCAAGGCGCTCACCGACACCCGGCAGTTACAGAGCATTGATGTGGTGGACATTTCGCGATCAATTCTCGATTTGAGCGCGATCGTGTTCCCCGACCCTAGGGAGCACCCCTTACTCGACGAGCGGGTTCGGGTACACGTCGAAGACGGTCGCTTCTTTCTGCAAACCACGGACCGACGTTTCGATCTCATCACCTCAGAGCCACCGCCGCCGAAGATTGCCGGCGTCGTCAGCCTGTACACCCGAGAGTATTTCGAGCTCATCCACGCGCGTTTGGCCGAAGGCGGTATGGCTACCTACTGGTTGCCGGTGTTTCAGCTCGACGAGAACGACACTCTTTCCGTCATCAAAGGCTTCTGCGACGCGTTCGCGGATTGCTCACTGTGGGCCGGTTCAGGTCTGGACTGGATGTTGATCGGCACGCGCAACGCCACGGGACCGATATCGGAGGAACATTTCCAGCGCCAATGGCAGGATCCGCTGGTCGGGCCGAGGCTCCGTGCTCTAGGCTTGGAACAGCCGGCGCAGCTCGGTGCGTTGTTCATGGCCGACGCGGTCGAACTGAAACGGCTCACGCAGGACGCCTTGCCCCTGACCGACAATTTCCCAGGGCGGCTGTCACGCTACGAGATATCGAGCAGCCCAGCGGAGCCACTGTACGTGGCCATGATGGATGCCGGGCGCGCCCGCGAGGCGTTTGCCCGCAGCACTTTCATCACCGGCCTGTGGCCTCCAGCGCTGCGCACCGCAAGCCTGGAGTTCTTCGACTACCAGCGCATGATCACACTGCGTTTCGCACCCAAGTATCGGCTCGACAATGAGTATGTTTGGGACGAACTGCACCGCGTGCTCACCCAAACATCGCTGCGCACGCTACCGCTGTGGTTGGTCCGCAGCTCACAGCGCGAACAAGACATTGTCTCAGCGGTCGGTGACGACAGCGCGCTCGACAGTGACATGGAGCTGACGCGAGCCCACGGTGCAATTGCTCGACGAGACTACGAGCGCGCGATCGAGCATTTCCACGCGGCTATGGAGCTCCAGCCGCCGAACAAAATATTCCACGAGCACCGACTGTATCGCTATGTGCTGGCCGTGGCCGGACGACTTGAAGAGGCGGTGCGATTCGGCGAGAAGATGTTCAAGGCGGCGCCGCCCAATCCGGCCGAACGGCGTTACCGGCGATGGATGCAGCGCACCTTCGGGCATGCCAATCCAGTCGCGCATTCCGCGCGCGACCGCCTGGTAGCCGGGGCCGCGCCTGCGCGGTCTGCGACGGGACGAAGTGAGCTGCCGTGACGCCGCGCTGCGGGTGCGGAAGAACCCGACAGTGGCAGGGTTGGCGACGACGGACTCGTCGGGGTCGTGCTCGCCTTCAATTTGCCCTACAACCCCTCCTGAGTATGGATCGGCTAGATAATCTACCCGCCTTTACCTCGGTCGTCTCATGACCGAGCCCGCCTCTGATGGATCCACGCATTCGAGAGAAAATTCGGCGAACGCAGCGCGACACAAAGAGTACTGGCGACGCAACATTCGCTACGTCGGAATTTTGCTGGCGATCTGGTTCAGCGTCTCTTACGGCTGCGGCATCGTGTTTGTGGAAGCCCTCAATGCGTTTCGGGTGCCGGGGACCCACTTCCCGCTCGGATTCTGGTTCGCGCAGCAGGGATCGATTTACGTCTTCGTCGGGCTGATTTTTGTCTATGTCCGGCTGATGAATCGCTTGGACCGCGAGTTCGATGTCGATGAACGGGAAGATGCATGACCGTTCAGTCGTGGACCTTCCTGCTCGTTGCGACGTCGTTTGCTCTTTACATCGGTATCGCGATCTGGTCGCGTGCCTCATCGACGAAGGATTTCTATGTCGCTGGCACCGGCGTTTCACCGCTGGCGAACGGAATGGCGACGGCCGCCGACTGGATGAGCGCTGCGTCATTCATCTCCATGGCGGGACTCATTTCGTTCATGGGTTACGACGGGTCCGTCTACCTGATGGGGTGGACCGGTGGCTACGTCCTCCTTGCGCTCTTGATCGCGCCTTACCTGCGCAAGTTCGGAGCGTTCACGATTCCTGATTTCGTGGGAGAAAGATATTACTCACAGGTCGCCCGGGTCGTGGCGGTCGTGTGCGCGATCTTCGTGTCGTTTACCTATGTCGCTGGCCAGATGCGGGGTGTTGGGATCGTCTTCGGTCGCTTTCTGGAGGTCGATATCAACACCGGCGTGTTCATCGGGATGGCGATCGTCTTCTTCTACGCCGTTCTCGGAGGCATGAAGGGGATCACCTACACGCAGGTGGCTCAGTACTGCGTGCTGATGTTTGCGTACCTCGTTCCGGCGATTTTTCTTTCACTGATGATTACCGGCAATCCCGTTCCGCAGCTCGGGTTTGGCGGCGTGGATCAGGCGTCCGGCATTGCGCTTCTCGAACGCCTGAACGGCCTGCACAGCGAACTCGGCTTCGCTCCCTATACGAGCGGGACCAAGTCAATGACGGACGTCATCTTCATTACCGCGGCTCTCATGGTCGGTACCGCTGGCCTCCCGCACGTACTGATTCGTTTTTATACCGTGCCGAAGGTTCGCGATGCGCGGATCTCAGCCGGTTGGGCGCTCCTTTTCATCTCGATGCTGTACACGACGGCCCCGGCCGTTGCGGTGTTTGCCCGCATGAACCTCATCAACAGTGTGCACGAATTGCCGTATTCGGAGGTTCCCGACTGGTTCACCCGGTGGGAGGCGACCGGACTGCTCGTGTTCGACGACGTAAACGGTGACGGCCGAATTCAGTTCGTTGGAACCAAGTCTCCACTGAAGAATGAGCTGACGGTCGATCCCGACATCATGGTGCTCGCCAACCCGGAAATCGCAGGACTACCCGACTGGGTGGTCGGGCTCATCGCGGCCGGCGGACTCGCCGCGGCGCTGTCGACGGCCGCGGGTTTGCTGCTCGTCATTTCGTCCGCCGTCAGCCACGATCTGCTGAAACGCGGCCTCAGGCCCGATATCTCGGAGAAGGGTGAACTCATCGCCGCTCGGGTCGCCGCGGGCGTGGCCGTCGTGATCGCCGGTTACTTCGGCGTAAATCCGCCCGGGTTCGTCGCGGAGGTGGTTGCGTTCGCGTTCGGGTTGGCCGCATCTTCGTTTTTTCCCGCGATCATTCTCGGAATCTTCTCGAAGCGGACGACACGCGAGGGCGCGATTCTCGGGATGATCGCCGGCATCACATTCACTGCCGCGTACATCGTCTACTTCAAGTTCGTGCATCCCGAACTCAATACGGCGGATCATTGGTGGTTCGGCGTTAGCCCCGAGGGAATCGGGACCGTCGGGATGCTCATCAATTTTGCGCTGGCCATCACCGTGTCACGCTTCACGCCGAGGCCTCCGCCTCAGGTGCGGGCCCTGGTGGATCGAATCCGGGTGCCGAGTGGAGCGGGGGATGCGCACGAACTGAACGCGTAGAGGGTGTGGTGGGGCTGCACGCGCTGGCAGTCGTATTGCCAGCGTCCTTCCCACCTGCTCTCGATAGGTGGTCAATTCGATCGTCAGTTCTGCCGATATGCGCCCTGTGCAGGAGGTTCTGACATCAGCCACAGGGAGCAGGTCCGTGGATATCACAACCCCCGAAAGAACGGGCGTGGAAGCAAAGCGAAACTTGAAATGGGCTGTCGCAGGGGTTCTCTTACTGGGGTTGTTTTTGTGCGCCCGGGTGGTCGAAGCGGCGATCACGATCGGCGCAACCCCCTATGCAACGATCCAGGATGCCATCAACGCCTCCGTTGCAGGAGACACGATCGAGATCGGAGCCGGTACCTACGCCGAGAATCTTTCGATCAACAGCGGCGGGTCGAAAGAGCTCACGCTCAATGGTGTGGGTAGCGGCAGCGACGACGCGTCCAACACGATCATCGATGGCATCACGGGCCAGACGATCAATATCCAAGCTGGCGGGACGGCCGCCGGCCAGCGGCTCATTCTCAGCAATATGCGTGTCACCGGCGGTGTGGGCGCAGGCAACGCCGGGATGGGCATCCAGATCGGCGGTGGGGCAGACATCAGCAATATCAGCTTCGAGAATGTGTCCTCGGTGGGGAACGGGGGCAACGGAATCGGACTGAACCACACCTTCGCGATGGACGATCTGGTGATCTCGCAGTCTCTGATCGCCGACAACGTTGGCGCGGGCCTGCGTTTCCCATCGTCTCTGAGTTCGCTGGGCACGGTGGACATCTCCGATACGACGATCCAGGACAACCTGGGCATCGGGCTGGTCAGCTTCACGACGGGAACGATCTCGATATCGGACTCGGCGTTCTCAGGGAACGCCACGAACGTGTTTACCGGTGGAGATCTGGTGCTGACGAGTTTCGACAGCGGCGACTTGACTCTCAACAACGTTTCGATCACCAGCGACAACGCCGACTGTGCGATTCGCATCAGCCCATCTCACGATGGGGGCACTCCCCGCTTCGGAATCGGTGGAGCGAACATCGCAATGACGGATGTGACCATCAGCGGCACCCAGTTCCAGAACGGGTCGTATGCGTCAGCCGCGATCTACTTGAGCCGAATGAAGGATCTGGTGCCTGCGGATATCACATTCAACAACGTCGTGATCAACTCGACCGCGGACCACGGGCTGTGGCTGGGAACGATCACTGACAGCAGCTTGGACCTCGACGGCGGGATCGACTTCAGCGGCGGAACCTTCGCGGAATACAGTATCGCGCTTGGCAGGCACGGAAGTACGGCCAGCACTAGCTATGGCTTGTCGACCGCGAGTGTTCTCGCCGTCGGCCTGGGCCTGGCCGAAGCGGACGTCTACGACGATGAGGACGATGTTCTGCTGGGCCCAATAACGCTTCTCGCGAGCGTTCCCGCTCTTAGTGAATGGGGCGTCATCCTGCTCGTCCTCGTGATTGCGGTTTTAGCAACGCTCTATACACGCTGGCGGAATGCGCTTCTGCTCCAGAGCTAATGGTTAGCCTGTTCGGTGCGGGTGAGTGCGCCGAGCTTTCGCTCCTGCCGATTAAAATCGAGACCGTGTCTTCACGTAGGTCGCTCGATCGAGCAGGTAAGTCGGCAACAAGCCGTGACCCTTCTCGAGCGATCCCCCACAGATCTTCATCTCGGCTATAGACGAATCCGAACTTGTCGATGACTTTCTTGGAGGCGTTGTTCCAGGTGTGATGGCACACATAGCAGCGATCGTGGCCGCCTTGGTGAAATAACCAGTCCAGACAAGCCCCTGCTGCTTCGGTAGCGACGCCCTTGCCCCAGTGTGTGATCTTCCGTATGCAAAGGCAAGCTCTGGCCCCGCATCGTCGATTTGACCCGAACCAAATCCGTAGAATCCGAGTAGCTTGCCTTTCTTGGCGATATCGCCGCCGCGATCACAGACAGCCCAACCACCGTAGTGGTGAGGCTGCCAGGTCGATGAATAATCCTTGATGTAGAGAGTCGCGCACTCTTTCTGTTCCGCTGGTGTTCGACACTCTTCGGACAAGTTCTTCATGATTCCCGATTTGCTTGTCAGCTCCGTGACGAATTCGTCCACGTCCGAAACAGAGAACGGGTGAATCATGAGGCGCACAGTATCAATCGTCGGCGCTTCCATGCTACTTCCGCTTCGGCGTGGCAAGGCCCTTGAAGAAATCCGCAATAGACACTGTTGAGAGATCGCGCAGTTCGCCCGCATCCAGAAACGATCCACTACATGAACCACAAGTCTCGTACCAGATGTGCGTCTGCTGTGGATCGACGACTCGCACCATATCGCCACTGCAGCGCGGGCACTGATAGCGATCAATGGCGTTACTTTGTTTCCCCGTGCTGGCGTCGCCGGTGTCGATGATGGCAGCCGCGTGTTTGTCTCGCAAAATGTCGATCTCGCCCGCGTCGAACCAGATTCCACTACAAATCGTGCAGCGATCAATCTCGGTGCCTTCGTACTCGACTTGCTCCATGTCCGCCCTGCATTTCGGGCAGCGCATGGCGCCGGAAAAAAAGGCGCCCGCTCCGGAACCAGCGATTCCGGCCGTGTACTTTCGGACGACCTTTCGTTTTATGCTTGCTGTAGCGGGCTGAACGCTGCGATGTCGGTAAAACAGCAACACCGCAATCATCGCGACGGCGAGCGTGCCAAGCAACGAGTATGACTCTACATAGCTCGATTGCTGCGCGAACATTCCATAGACTTTCGACCCGGCTGCATGGCCAAGATTCCCGACTGACATATAGATCGCGAACTGTGTCGCAGAGATTGTGCTGGAGCAGATCGCCATCGCCAACGCAATGACCGTGACCGTCACGACCGGCAGCAGCATTACCCAGACTGACAGCATGACTCGCACGTAGGTCGTGTCCTGCCAAAGGTGTTGCGTCTGGGCAATGAGGAATGCGTGTATTCCGACCAGCGCAACGGCCAGCAATAGCATGCGTTTCGCACCCAGGCGGTCTATCAGTGGTCCGATTGAAAGCGCGAGGACGGCGCCGATCATACCCATCATCGCAACCAGCTGTGACCATTGCGCGGTTGTGTATCCGAATAATTTCACAGCGGCGATCGGCATCAGCGCCTGACCGTAACCGTAAATCAAACCATCGATAAACATGATCGCCATTACGATCAGGCTGTTGCCGACCCACAAGACTTTGTTGAGTCCGCTGAAAACGGCACGGAAGGAAATTTCTGCGCGATGAACAGTCGATGCCGCACCGCGCGTAAAGGGCAATACGCGTTCGCCCTCGCGTTCGAGAACAGCAAGAATCGCCAGCAGCGAAAAGCAGGAAGCGGCCGCCGCGAGTATCGCCGTGGCCTTCAGTCCCCAGGTCGTCAGCAGCACACCTGAAATCGCTGCAGTTACGCTCCAGCCGACGGCCTTGCCAGAAACCCATAAATGCGTTGAGACGGCCTTGTTCGCGTACCGGCGTCAGGTCGCGACATGCCATCAACCGCAACGTCCTGGGTTGCTGCAAAGCTGTTGATAATGACGCCGAGCAACATCAATAGGCCGATTTGTTCGGCGGGATTTTCGACCAACAAAAGTGAAAGCAATGACAGCGCAAGGCCGAGTTGCATCGCCACCACCCAGGGCCTGCGCCGACCCATCGGCAGAAACTCATAACGGTCCATCAACGGCCCGCCAAGTAATTTGAAGGCCCACGGCAATGTGATGACTGCCAGGTAGGAAGCGATTTCTGAAGCGCCGATGCCCTGGCTGGCAAGCCATGCCGGTATCGCGATCCCGAGCAGGCCCTGCGGAATGCCCTGCGCGAAGTACATGGCCGCGCCCGTGGCGTATCGAACCCGTGAGCTGTTCGCGAGCGTAAAGGTGCCCACCATGCGCTGATTCCCCAATATTTATCTTGTTATTTCACCGATACTAACGGTTTTGGACATCGGCGGACCCGGTCACCAACTCGTGAACGGAGTCCCCATCGTCGCCGTCGGCCGCCAAGGCATCGATGCGCCGGCGTACCAAGCAGCCCGTGTAGCTCCGACGAGGGGCTGATCGTGAGTCTTGGGAGGGGGTCGCTAACTTTCTGAAGTTCCACGTCTTTTTCTACGGGTGGCGGCTTCGCAAGCAGCCGAGCTCTGCTCGCTCGCGAGGCGCGCCGCGGGCGAGCAGGGCTCGGCTGCTTGCGATTTCTGCCGCATCCACCAGTTTTCTCTTGGGATGAATGTGTAGCAATATTCGCCGTACATTCTGCGAATCCCACCGCTGTATTCGAAAGTCACGGCGGTATAGTAGAGCGAAGACGAGCATCGCTCTGATTCTGTGGGATTCCAATAGCCATTAAGATGCAATAAGCTCTGTAACCCGGCCAATCGGCGATCGGTATGACCCGATACATATCAAAGGACAGTCATGACAAGCGAGGCTCCTGCCACCGAAGCAGCTCCCGTTATTTTCGATGGGTGGCGTTCGATTGCGATTTCTCTGTACATGGCACTGGTTGGATACACCGTAATGGTGACTGTTCCGGTGCTGAGCACTGCTCTGGTGTCGCTGTTAGGTTTCACCGAGGAGCAGGTCGGGAGAGTTTGGGGGGCAGATCTGGGGGGCTTGTCGCTTGGAGCCATCCTGACTGCCATTTTGGTCTCCCGGGTCAATCGGCGGATCTTGGTCCTCGCGGGCGTCGCATTGTCCATTGGTGCCAACGCCCTGTGTATTTTCTTCGTCGAGTACGAACTAATGATGTGGCTCCGTGTCGCGGCTGGAGTGGGTAGCGGTATTTTTACAGCGGTTGCAGTCGTCACATTGGGGGGAACTACAAAGCCGGTTCGTGCGTTCAACATGCTGTTGCTCGCGTTTTCTTTCTCCGCTGCGCTGCAGCTGCATATATTGCCTCAGCTATCCATGAACGGGATTTTTCTGATGTTCATTGGCACGACGATAGTCTGTGCATTGTTTCTACCCTGGTTGCCAACCCGAGCCCTCAATGCGGACGAGCTGATGCAACAGGAGCGGTTCGAAGACGAAGTAGAAGATTGGCATGTGCCGCGGATCGTGCCTGTAGTCTGTCTCGTTGCGATCTGCTTTACCTACATCAATATTGGCGGTTACTTCACCTATATCGAACTGGCTGCGCTTTCGGACGGCATCGCCAAAGAGTGGATCGGCCCATTGGTGACCTGGTCGGCGATGTTTGCGCTTGTCGGCTGTGGGGTTGCGCTGGTCTGTCAGCGCTTTGGTTTGTTCAAGCCTTTATTCGTATCCCTGGTCGCAATGGCGAGCATTGTCATCATGCTCAGCGGTGGGATCACGAATCTCAACGTTCTGGTGAGCCTGTTTTCCTTTACGGCGATGTGGACGTTTGTCGATGTGTACCAGTCGGCGATGATGGCGCACATGGATCGAGGTGGGTCGCTGATCGCCCTGATGCCGAGTGTTCAGGGTTTCGGGCAATTCGTTGGCCCCAATGTCGCAGCTTCGTTGCTGGGCGCCGGCATGGGATACAAGGTTGTTTTTATCGTCAGCGGCAGTATGGCTCTGATCGCAATGCTATTATACGTTGGCGTTTTTATCTATATGCACAGACGACGGTCGGTGCTGGCTGCGTCCACATGAAGCGCCGATAAAATGAAGCAGAGAAAGTTACCAAACAAACCGATTGGATCACTCTGATGCAAATTGGAACAATCGAAAGCGTCTGGCGCTATCCCGTCAAGGGGATGCGCGGTGAGGAGATCCCTCACACCTACACGGCCTTTACCGGCTTGATGGGCGACCGGATTTACGGCGTGGTTGCATCTGATGGCGATCCTGGGCATCCGTGGCATACCGGGCGCGACCAGGAGGAGTTCGTACTCTACAAAGCTCGCTACAACTCCGGCGAGGAACTGCTGCTTCCGAAGAATCTGGACGCCACATATGACGAATGGGCGCCTGGCATCGATCCGATCTACCCAGATACAGATGCGTTCAAGGTGAACGTGGAGACACCCGAGGGCGTGACCTACGACGACATCGAGGACCCGGCCTTCATCGCGGACCTTGAAAAAATCACCGGCCGGTCACTTCGGGTTCACGTAACCCAGAGGGGTCAATTTGACGCCCGCCCGGTGTCGCTGATCTCACTGTCGGCTGCTGCCAAGCTAGGTGAGGATCTCGGGATGGAGATCGACAAGCGCCGTTTCAGGGCGAACTTTTATGTCGAGTGGGACGATCAGGATGACCCTTTCTACGAATTGTCGCTCGTGGGCAAGACGTTGAAGATCGGAGATTGCCTGGAAGTGGCGATTGTTGAGCGCGACCCGAGATGCACGATGATCACGCTCGATCCCGACACCGCCGTAGCGACACCCAAGTTGTTGCAGCATCTCGGACGAAACCATGGCGGCGACGCCGGTGTGTTTGCTGCGGTCCTGCAAAGGGGCCGGGTCAACAAGGGCGATCCGATTTTTCTGAAATGAGTTCGAGCAACCAGAGCGATAGCGGCGCCGGTTCGCCCGCAGATGCCACCGTTCAGAGTTTTCGTCTGACCCTCGATTCTGAGAACCACATCGTGCCGATCGCCGCCGGTGAAACACTCTTGGAAGCGGCGTTGGCATCGGGAATTGACGCGCCCCATACCTGCACCGAAGGACGTTGCGGCACCTGCATGGCATGGCTGCGCAATGGCGACGTATCCATGGCCTCCACTCGGGCGCTGTCGAAACGCAATACGGAACGCGGTTACGTCCTCGCCTGTCAGGCCCGCCCTTCATCTTCCGCGCCGATTTGGCTCGACTTTGATCTGTAGGCCGCAGTGTTTTCCCGCTTTTCGGAGGCACGGCTGAATGACCGATGAAATTGGCGAAAGAGCCGGCGAGCCGCGAACCGCCGCCACCGTATTCCTGACGTTCCTGCGTTTGGGGTTGACGTCCTTTGGCGGTCCGGTGGCGCATCTCGGTTATTTCCACGACGAATTCGTCGTGCGTCGCAAGTGGCTCGACGAACGCGCTTACGCCGATCTTGTGGCGTTGTGCCAATTCTTGCCGGGCCCGGCGTCCAGCCAGGTGGGCATTGGCGTCGGACTATCCCGGGCGGGTGTTTGGGGTGCCGTTGCTGCCTGGATTGGCTTCACGATGCCGTCCGCTTTTGCGCTGATCTTGTTCGGATATGGGGTCACAGCGTTTGGGGACGTGGCCTCGTCCGGCGTCTTGCACGGGTTGAAGGTCGTCGCGGTCGCAGTGGTCGCGCAGGCTGTATGGATCATGGCGCGGAACCTGTGCCCTGACGCGAAGCGGGCGACCCTGGCGGTGCTGGCGACCATTGGAGTGCTCGCGGTTCCCTCGCCTTTCACACAGGTGGGCGCGATTGTGATCGGCGGTCTCTTTGGCTGGGCGATCTTGCGCGCCGACGTGCCGACAGACCATGTCGATTTGGGCGTACGGGTCAGCCGGGGCGTCGCGATCGGCGCGCTGGTGTTGTTCTTCGCCGCCTTGATCGGGTTGCCGGTGTTGGCCTCGGCGTTCCCATCCCAAACCATGGCGCTGGTCGATTCCTTTTACCGCGTTGGGGCGCTGGTGTTTGGCGGTGGACACGTTGTTCTGCCGTTGTTGCAGTCAGAGGTGGTGGGTCCCGGCTGGGTGTCGAGGGACGCGTTTCTGGCGGGGTACGGCGCCGCGCAGGCCGTGCCGGGGCCGCTGTTCACCTTCGCGGCATATCTGGGGACGGTGATGACGGGCGCGCCGAACGGGATCGTTGGCGGGCTGATTTGTTTGCTGGCGATATTCGCATCGTCGTTTCTGTTGGTAATTGGGGCCATGCCGTTTTGGGATGCGTTGCGCCGCGTCGGTGCGGTGCGCGACGCGTTGCTTGGGGTCAACGCGGTCGTGGTGGGTCTGCTGCTCGCGGCCCTCTACGACCCGGTGTGGACCAGCGCCATTCTGTCGGCGGCCGATTTCGGTCTGGCCCTGGCGGCGTTCACGCTCCTGGTATTCTGGAAAATCCCGCCCTGGCTAGTCGTGATCCTGACTGCGTTGGGTGGTTGGGCGCTCCATGCCGGGCCGATGTCGTAGCCGCCACTTGCTAGGCCTTCGCGGGAACCTGCTGGCGAAGCCACCTATATTCTCTGCGTAGTGGCGGGTTTGCGAGCAAGCGGGCTCTGCTGCCTCCACCATTCGAATGAAGTACCTCGCTCGAACTCTCACCGCTGTTCAGTTCGGGTGAGGAAGCGTGTGGCCGACATGGCCCGCTTATCCCCATTGCCTCGCAAGTTTTCTGTACCCTATCCCCGGAAAATCGACGAGAGGTTTCGATGAAGTTCCTGCGGTCGCTCTTCGTGTTCTGCTCGATTTCCATCGTGCTCGGTGGGTCGTCTCTTGCCGGGGATGAGGGCGGAACGCTGAAGTGGCGAGGTTGCGGAATCTCGAAGGTGGCGTTCATGGAAGCGTGCGCCAAGCAATACGCGAAGGAGACGGGGGTCGAGATCCATCTGTCCGGCGGTGGTGCGACCCTGGGGATCGAAGCGGCGGGAGAGGGTGGTGCCGATCTCGGGGGTACCTGCCGAGCGCCCCAGGCGTCACTGAACGAAGAACGACCCGGTTTGAAGTTGGCCGTGGTGGCGTGGGACGCGCTGGTGGCGGTGGTGCACCCGTCGAATGAAGTCGAGAATATCACGACGGATCAGCTGAAGCAGGTCTTGCAGCAGAAGATCACCAACTGGAAGGATCTGGGTGGCCCCGACGCGCGGATTTTCGTGGTCGCCCGCCGCGGTAAGATCAGTGGTGTCGGCCATTCGACGCGGCTACTGATCATGGGGAATCCAGATGCCGACTTCGGCGAGACTGTCGTCCGTTTGAATTCTAGTGGTCCAGTCGAAAAATTCGTCGAGAAGACGCCCGGTGCCATCGCCATTACCGGGGTCTCGAGCGCCAAACGACGGGAGTTGAAGCTACTGAAGATCGACGGTCACGCTCCGACGGTGAAAGGAATTTCTTCCGGCGCATATCCCTACTACCGCCCGTTGTACATTGCCTTTAAGTCAGGCCTCAACAGTCGGGCCGACGACTTCGTGGAATGGCTCCTGAGCGATCGGGGACAAGGCATCATCGAAGAGCAGGGCACCGTTACCCTGGCCCAGGGAGCGTTGCTTACAAAACGGTACGAGCACTTCGGTGATACATCGCTCATCGTCAACTTCGAAGCGCTTCAGGTCCGTGCGCAGATTCGGCAATGAAGACGTTCAGTCGGATCTTTCTGTTCGTCCTACTTCCCGTCCTGGCCGTCGTGTTGACGGCGGGGGTCGCGTTTCATTTCTTTGGACGAAGAGCTGCGGAAACTTCTGCCACTGCACAACTGGCGTCCTCGGCGAGTATGACCGCCAAGCTGGTTGACGATCATGTGCAGCGGATCGGTGATTCCCTGAGCACCCTGCTCGCGCAGGAGGCGATCAGCAATTACTTCATGTTTCAGGCCGCCGGGCTTCGGGACGACGCGGAAAACAACCGCCTTGAAGTCGAGCACTCGTTTGTGCGCCTGGCGGAGTTGAGCGAGAACATCGATCAGATCGAACTCTATAGCGTAGAGGGCCATCGGCTGGTCGCTGTGATCGACGGCATCAGAACGCTCGCGCCGAGGGAAGTCGACCGGGAAGACTGGTTCCAATCCACGCGTAGGGACCATGGCCACGCTGTTTTTACCGAGAGTGGAGACATGCGGGTCAGCCGCGTGGCGATCGACGAGAGCGATTCGGCTCCCTCAGCGATCGCGACGGTCCTGTTCGACTTCGAGACCGGAGCATCCGCGTCGGCGGCCTTCGCGACGCAGTATCTCCCCAGGTCGCAGGTCGTCATTCAGGGCGCGGGAGCTGCAGCTGCGTTCGTCTACGGCGAATCGATCACCAAAGATTTCCTGGAGGCCACCGCTCCGATCTCGACTCTGGAGGGCTCGGCCACCGTTCGACAAGCACGCTCGGCGGCGCTCGCCACATTCTACCAGTCCGAAACGATCTTGTTCGTGGCCTTGTCGCTGGTCACGCTGGGGCTCCTCGTGATGATCGCGATCGGTACGAATCTCGTGCTGCGCAACGTACGCGAGGCGCAACGCGCGGCTGAGTTGGCGAATACCGCCAAGAGTGAATTCCTCGCCAACATGAGTCACGAATTGCGAACCCCGATGAATGCCATCATCGGCTACAGCGAGATGCTGTTGGAGGATGCCGAAGACGAGGGCAACGAGGAGGTCAGTAGCGATCTCAAGAAGATCCTCGGCGCTGGCAAGCATCTCCTGGCCCTGATCAATGACGTCCTCGACCTCTCGAAGATCGAGGCAGGCAAGATGGAAGTCTACGTCGAGGACTTCGAAATCGGGGCTCTCATCGACGATGTCGTCGCCACCACGCAGGGTCTGGTGAAGAAGAACGACAATCAGCTGCGTGTGGAGGTGGACGCGTCGCTGGGACAGATGCGGGCTGACCTCACCAAGGTGCGCCAGGCCCTGTTCAACCTGTTGAGCAACGCTTCAAAGTTTACCCACGATGGCGAAATCGGCCTGGTGGTAGAGCCGGAGGCGGTGGGCGGAGCCGATTGGGTGCGGATGACCGTCTCGGACAATGGCATTGGGATTCCCGCAGAGAAACTCGACCACGTCTTCGAGGAGTTTTCGCAGGCCGAAGTGTCGACTAGCCGCGACTACGGCGGCACGGGGCTGGGCCTACCAATCAGCCGCCGCTTTTGTCGGATGATGGGCGGTGACATCACGGTGGAGAGCCGCAGCGGTGAAGGATCGGCATTCACGATCCGTCTGCCGATTCGGGTGACGTCGGACGCTTCGCCCGTCTCGGCTCCCGATGCCGACCCCGCGGCGGCCACGGTGCCCGCCGAGTCCGGAGAGGCGAGGACAGTTCTGGTGATCGACGACGACCCGAACGCACTGGATCTGCTCGGGCGTACACTTCAGGGTGCGGGCGCGCGGGTGGTGACGGCAAGTGGTGGCCAGGAAGCGCTACGCCTGGCCAAGGCCCTGCATCCCGCCGCGATCACACTCGATGTGCTCATGCCCGAGATGGACGGCTGGGAGGTGCTTCGGGAACTCAAGCGCGACCCCGAGACACGCGACATCCCGGTCATCATGGTGACCATGACCGACGACCGCGAAAAAGGTTTCGCGCTCGGCGCCACCGAGTTCCTCACCAAGCCCATCGATCGCGGCCGCCTCGCGCAGCTGCTCGAGTGTTATGCGATCGCCGGCGCCGAACGGCGGGCGCTGGTCATCGACGACCTGTCCGCGAATCGCGACATGCTGAGGCGGGCTCTCGAGAAGGAAGGCTGGCAGGTGGACGATGCCGAGAACGGCCGCGCAGCCCTCGAGCGGGTGGCGGACCGGCAGCCCTCGCTGATTCTCCTCGATCTCATGATGCCCGTGATGGACGGATTCGCGTTTGTGAATGAGCTGCGCAAGACCGAGGCGTGGCGCGCGATCCCGATCGTGGTGGTGACCGCAAAGGATCTCACCGACGAGGATCGCAGGCGGCTCAGCGGAGAGGTCGTGGGACTGATCCAGAAGAGCGGCACGGACCGCGAATCGCTGCTCGCGCAGATCCGAGAGCACGTGGCAGCGGCGAGTGGGTAGGCGAGGTGTCGGAGCCCTCCGGGTTTTCACGATGCACACTTTTCGCCAAGCATTGGTAGTGATCCTACACCGGCACCACGTTTTCCGACGCCACGGGGTCATTGAGCCTCGAGGGACGGGAGAACTTTCTGGGCGGACCTCGTTAATTCGCGGCGACGGTCTTCTGGAAGAGTCGCTGCACGACGCGAATCAGTTCTTCGCGTGACCCGCTGTGGTGACCGTGGTAGCACGGGCCGCTGTAGGCGTGGAGTAGGAAATCGGCGGTCAAGCCGATGTCGTCGATAGCGAACTCGCCGGTGTCGACGCCTCCCTTCAAAATTTCCGTCAGTACGGTGTGCGTCTTGGCCCAGGGTTCTTCCGTATCTGTTGCTGCTACGTGAAATACCTGGTGATACAAGTCGTGGTGCTCAAATTCAAAATGGATCCAGTGCTCGACGGTACCCGCGAGCCGTTCCGTCCAGCTGAGAGCCGCATCGGCGATCAAGGCGCGCGGTCGCTTTAGCATTCGCTCCCAGAGATCGGCCTGCAGTCCGGCGATGAGCGCCTGGCGCGAGTCGAAATAGAGATAGATGGTGCCCTTGGCGATACCCGCCGCCTCGGCGACCCGAGCGATTGACGTTTCTGCGAGCCCGCGTTCGACCGCAAGCCGGCCCGCCGCATCGAGAATCTGGCGGCGGCGGACATCCGGAGGTTGGAAGCGGGTGGCTGGCGTAAGGGCTTCGGGCATGCGCGCGCTCTCATTCTGGGGCAGGTTGACGATCGACTGACCAACGGTCATACTAATGACCATTGGTCAGTCTCGCCACGGAACATAGGAGGAACTGCAATGAACGGCAACGTGGAAGAAATGTTCGGAACGGACGGGAATTTTGACTGGAATCGTGTCTACACGGGGCAGGGCAAGCGTGATCTGGAGGTCGCGGACGAGAAGGTGCTCGAGCTGATCGACGCGTTGCCGCCCGGTCGCGCGCTAGACCTCGGTTGCGGCGCCGGTGGTCTCGCGATTGAGTTGGCGTGCCGGGGCTGGCAGGTGGTCGGAGTCGACCTCTCGGAGAATGCGATCGCGAGCGCGCGAAAGAACGCCGAGCAGCGTGCGGTCGATGTCGATCTCGAGGTCGCAGACATCAGCCGTTGGACACCTGTGGGTGCGTTCGATCTCATCACCAATTGCTTCGCGCTTCCGGGTTCGCGGGAGGCCCGTCAGAGTGCGCTCCGTAAAGCCGCGGACGCGCTCGAACCCGGTGGGACACTGGTGGTCGCCGAGTGGGAAGGCTCCACGGTCGACTTCCAAGGGGCGTGTTCGAATGACTTCTGGACATCGCTCGACGAAGTGCTTTCCGCAATCGAAGGCCTCGTGATCGATCGCGCGGAGATCTGCGATGTGCCTGCCCATGACCACAGTCGGGGTGAGGAGCACAGCCACGACTGTGGAAGAGAGGCGGCTGAATTCGAATGCAGCGATTGGAAGGCATTTTACCTGCGAGCCCACCGAGCCGCGTGATCGGCGCGGGCGCTCTCGAACTGCCGCCGTGCTCTTTCCAGCCGCTGCGAGCAGATGCGCATCTTCTCCTTCGTTGTGCTGCAGCTATTTCTTGGCCCGGCGTGCCATAATCGGGTTGCCCCATCAACCCGACACCAACGGAGGGCGATCATGGAACCCCGCAGCGTTGTTTCCCGTGAAGAATGGCTTGCTGCACGTCAGGCTCACCTGGTGAAGGAAAAGGCGCTCGACAAGCAGCGCGACCAACTCAGCCGCGATCGCCGCGAGCTGCCCTGGGTCAAGGTCGAACATCGCTACGTCTTTGACGGCCCACAAGGGCAGGAGACCCTCGCGGACCTCTTCGGGAAGCACAGTCAGCTGATCATCTATCACTTCATGTACCACCCCAGCTGGGAAAACGAAGGTTGCCCCTCCTGTTCGTACCTTGCCGACCACTTCAGTGGAATGCTCCCGCATCTGGATCACCGCGATGTTTCTTTCGCAGCCGTCTCGAAGGCGATGACGAATCAACTGGAGGCGTACAAGAAGCGGATGGGTTGGGCGTTCAAATGGGTTTCGTCACACGACAATGGTTTCAACCGCGATTATCACGTTTCGTTTACGCCCGAAGAGCTCGAGAAGGGAGAGGCCTACTACAACTATAAAGAGGGGGCGATCTTCCCCAGCGTGGAAGCCCCGGGGGTTAGTGTCTTCTGCAAGAACACAAACGGAGATATCTTCCACACCTACTCTACGTATGCTCGCGGTCTGGATCGCCTGATCGGTACGTATCACTTCCTGGACATGGTGCCCAAGGGCCGCGATGAGGACGACCTGGACTTTTCCATGGCCTGGATCCGCCGTCACGACGAATACGTCGATTGACTGCAGCCAAGCCGCGCGCATGGAGATGCGCGACGAGCTGCGGCCGATTTTTTCGGGGTTAGACTTCCACGGGTGGAAGCGGACGGGACTGCGCGAAAGCACGTTGACTGGGTCGACACCTTCAAGGGCTTGGGAATCTTGCTCGTGGTTCTCGGCCATCTCTACAACCGTGGCCTCATTCGCGACTGGATCTTTCTCTTCCACATGCCGGCCTTCTTCTTCATTGGCGGGCTGACTTTTCGGGTGAGCCGCTCGCCACGCGAGCAGCTTCAGCGCGACGCGTGGCGTCTGCTGATTCCCTACGTGGCGTTTCTCCACCTGATTTACCCAACGATGATGCTGATCCGGCTCGCGAGGGGTCCGCAGCAAGCGACGGCGAAAATTTTCGTCGATCAGCTGTGGAATTTGGTCGCTGGAGGGCCTTTGCTCCTGGGTTGGGCCAGTGTCTTCTGGTTCATCACCTGCTTCTTCTTGACCAAGCAGGTCTACCACGGCGTTCGCAGTCGAATGTCTCTCCCACGTTCAGGAGTGGCGGTGGCATCGATGAGTCTCGTTGGTGTGGCGCTCTACCATTTCTCGCCGAACTTCTGGCTTCCCTGGTGCGCGGATGTCGTGCTCGTTGCGATCTTCTTCTTTTGGTTGGGAGAGTTCACCGGCGGTCTCCGTGAAGAGCCACGAGCGCGTTTCGTCGCTTCTGGGATTGGGATCGCCGCAGCTGTAGCCGGGTTGTGGGGAATCCTCAGTGGAGAGCCGTGGTCGATGATGATGAAGAACGGCGATTATGGAGTGCCCGTTCTCAGCGTCCTGCTCGCCGGCGGAACGGTGATCGCGATGGCCGAGCTTTCCATTGTCCTGGATCGAATTCCCGGGCTCAGCCACGTGTTGCGATATTGCGGGCGGGCATCACTCGCAATCCTGTTCATGCACCAACCCTTGCAGTTGATCCTTCGCGATTTCTTCGGTTTTACAGACCCAACACCACGACTCGCATTGACGCTCGCCGGTTGCGTGGTGAGTTACGAACTCATGCGTCGAGCAGCGCTGACTCGCGCTCTTTATCTGGGCTCGATCAGCGATCAGCGTCGACTCTTTTCGGGGCCAGCGCGCGAACTGCAAGGCTGAGACGAGCGCCACCTTCGGCACCGCAGATTCCAGCTTCAAAGTTGCGCAGCCGCTGCCGCTTCCTCGGGCCCATTCAGCACTGCTGCGACTCTGCCGATATGGCGTGTATGCGCAGGCCACCCCATTCGATCGACCTCGTGCACACGCAACGCAGATTGCATCGCAGCTACCTCCTGGTTGTGTGCGCCTTCTTCGCACTTCTCGCATTCAGCGCAAGTGATCTGAGCGCCGAAGAACGGCGTGTCTTCTTCAAGTACACCGATGAGACGGGCCAGCTGCACATCGTCCAGAGTCTCGATCGGGTTCCCGTGCAGTACCGCAACCAGATCGGCGAGATCGCGCTCGAAGGAGATCCCCAATGGATCAAGAGTGCAGTGCAAATGCCCGCCAGCCAGTCTCGCGAGGAATACGTGCCGGTCAAGAGGGCCGTTTCGGCGCGCGATTCGGACGTCGTTCTCTACTACGCGGATTGGTGCGGATTCTGCAAGAAGGCCAGACGCTGGCTCGACGCGCGCAACGTCCGCTACGACCTTCGCGACATCGATGTGTCGCCCTATGGCGACGAGCTGGTGGAAGTCTCGGGGGGTAAGAGCGTCCCCGTACTGACGATCGGCAACAAGATCGTGCGCGGCTTCAATCCTTCCGCATACGAGCAAGCATTAGGCGGATAAGTCAGAATCACACGCTATTGAAGGACCGTATGGCTAGGCCCGAGCGGGCAGCTGCTGGCTGATGCAGTGCAGATCGCCACCGTGGAGCAGAATCTCGCGACTCTCCAACCCGATGATCTCGTGTTTCGGAAAAACGCGGGCCAGCGTTTCGCTGGCTCCCAAATCGGTTTCAGGATCCAAGAGTGGAAAGATGACGCGGTGATTCGTGAGGATGAAGTTCACATACGAGCCCGCGAGTCGGCCGCCGCTCCATTCGAGCTCGTCCATGATCCACGACGGGAAGGAAGCGATCTCTTCCTCGGTCAAGTAGAGGGGGCCGGGCTGATGCAGCTTGTGGATGGTGAAGTGGGAGCCGTTGGCGTCGGTACTCGCCTCGAGGACTTCAAGCGCCTGGTGGGATCGCTCGTATTGCTGATCATTCGGATCGTCGGTCCAGGTGAGTAACACCTCGGAGGGCCGCACGAAGCAACACAGGTTGTCGACATGGCCACTCGTGACGTCCTTGTAGACTCCGCGGGGAAGCCAGATGATTTTTTTTGCTCCTAAATAGCGCTCCAGGGCTCCCGCGATCTCTTCCTTATCGAGGTGTGGGTTCCGATTCGGATTGAGCAGGCACTCTTCGGTTGTGATGATGGTTCCCTGTCCATCCGAGTGAACCGAGCCCCCCTCCAGTACCAGCGGTGCGCGATAGCAGTCGGCCCCCTCGTGTTCGAGGAGTCGCTGAGCGGCCTCGTTCGCATCATTCTCGAAATAAGAAGCGACATTCTTCGAGAAGCGATTTTGGCCCGCGTAACCCCAAGAGTTGAAATCCCAATCGACGCCACGACGGGCGCCGGTGTCATCGATCAGAAACGTCGGACCGTCGTCGCGAATCCAGCCTGTCCCCGCGGCGATCTCTACCACCTCGACGGAACCCGTCACCATCGACCGTGCTTTCGCGACCCGGCCAGCCGTTGCCGCCAAGCGAACCGGGAGATCGCCCGCGATGGCCTCCGCCAACTCGGAAACGACCTTCTGCGCGGGTTCGCCCTCCATTCGCCAGCTGCCCGTCTCCGGCCAGACGAGCCAGACCGCCTCTTGGCGTTCAAACTCACCCGGCATGCGAAAACCATCAGAAACGGGCGTCGATTCAACAACTGGGATCAGCCTCCGACGGCGGCCGAAACGCAGCCCCCCCAAACCGCCCAGGCCCAAGGCGGCCGTCGCAGCGCCCCACAAAAAAATCCGTCGCCCAATCCGCACACTGAAATCCTAACACCTCTCGGCGGTAAACTGCGCTGGCGGGCCGAGGTGGTCTCATTCGAAGCCCCGGCTGCGGGACGATTCGCACCGCCTCTATCCTTTGATGAGCGAATCTGGAGAGCGGGTCTTCAGCGCGCCGCGACTAGACGGTGTGATCGGGGTGCGCGGGCGGATATCAGCGAAGGTGAGAGGGATCGGGGCGAATTCGGATGAAGGCGAGTTTTACACGTGAGGGCAGGTAGACGACCTCGAATTGGAAGGGCTCGGTCGCGTCGGGAGAGAGGAAGAACGTGCTGTTGAGCTTCTCTCGGATTTCGTCGGAAGACGATTCCAAGGTGAGGCCTTTCGTCCCGAAGTAATTCAGCGAAACGATGTGGTCGAAACCGCGCTCGTAGGCGAGCCACAGGATCCGGCCGCTCTGCGCCCAGGGGACAGCCTCGCGATCGATCGCGAAGCCGAGCCCCGACATGGCTGGGAAGCCGGTGGCAAAGGAGATGATCCCGTCGTCGTACTCGATCATTCGAGGAGGAGACCCAGAAAAGTGTTCTTTGATTTCATCCCGTGCACTGTACATCCGTGAGTACGTGAGGTTGTAATGGAGATCGTGAAACACGAGCCCGAAGAAGAGGAGCACGATCGCGGTACTCGCGCCCGCGACGAGAGCGGATTGCCGACCATCCGTAACGGGCCGTTCTTTTTCCCAGATGTAGAGTGCGAGCACGGTCATCTGTACGATCGAGACCGGGTAGTACCACTGACCCTGGTGCCAGACGTTGACGAACAGGAAGTTGTAGGCAGCTAGCACGAGAACGAACACCGAGCACAGAGCGAGGGGCCAGGTGAGCGCATCGTGTCGCTCGCGCCAGCGCAGCACTGCGAGCCACGGGACCGCGAACGCCGCGGGCAGCGCCGGAAGCAGCATCTGCACCATGCGCCAGAGTTCGTTGAATCGCGTGGCAGAGATCTGGTGGATGATCCGGTCGAGGTAGAAGAGGTTCGCGATCCCCGATTGCGGGAACGAACTCTTCGCAGTGCCGCTCACGGGAAGCATCGAACCCGCGCTCAGCCAGTTGAAGCAGAGGTACGCGCCCAAAGTCAATGCGAATGGGCCCGCGACGGCCGCAAGTTCCAACCAACGCGAATCGCGCCATCGCGGGGGTCGCAGCGCGTAGGCGGTGAGCACGCATACGGCGAGCGCCGCGTGGTCGAGTCGGCCGAGCATCATGACCGACAGCGCAGCACCGAGCTGCAAATCGACCGCAAGCGAGCCGCCGCGCTCGCGCTGCACCACGCAGCGCAACACCCAGGCAAACACGGCCAGCGTGACGCCCGATTCCATTCCGTTGGCGAAGCTCCACAGCGAGCCATAAAGGGGTTGGAGTGAGCCGGTGCTGAGCGCGTACAGCCCGACCGGAAGAATCGGAAAAGCGGCTGGAATCCGTCCCAACGCGAGCCGGAAGGAACTTCCGAGGAGGGCCGTCGCCAGCACGATCAACAGCAGGCCGCTGAGGAAGACACCCACGAGGTAGGCTGATTCGCCGATCCCGGTCACTGAGCTGATCGCGTAGAGCCCCGCGGTGTAGAGCTGCCAGAGGGGATGGAAACCGTTGGTCGTGTACTCGCCATCGAAGGACGCGCCCGCACCCGAGGCGATGTTTCGCGCGACAGTGAGGTAGTAGAAGGAGTCTGCGGCGAAGTAGCTGAAGACTCGCTGCCAGCCGTTCCAGAGCAGGTCGATGAGGGGAGGTAGCGCGACGCCGCCTGCGGCGAGTCCGACCAGGATGCGGTCGCGCGTCGCCGCCCCGATCTGCTGCTGCTCGGCTTCTTCGAGCAGCAGAGGCGTCGGCGCGATCTGTGTCATGCCCTCTTGTCGGCGCTGGATTCGCTGGGATTGAGCCTGTTTATGGCCTCATTTGCCGGAGCGGGTCGGAGCGCTCGGGTCACTCTCCCGCGCGCAGGGCCTCCAGCGCCCTTTCTTCGAAGTGACCGAAGAGACGCGGCGCCAGCACATCCCAGCGAAGCACGTTCTCCTCTTGATCGGGGTCGTTGAGGATCTCGGAAAGTTCGCGGGCGTCATCGACATCCAGGTGGTCGTCCAGACCCGGTTCGAGGAAGGCGCGTTCGCGGGTCGAGGTGCCCCCCTATCTAGCAACGCCACGCGGCCGGTCGCCCTTACGGGAAGATTCCCCGATCCTGATAAGCGGACTGCATCCGCTCCAACGCCACGAGATAGGTGGCGGTGCGCGTGTCCTGCCCGAGTTTGAATCGCTCGCCGGCCGCTTCGGCAGCGTCGTAGGCGGCTATCATGTGTCGGCGCAGCTTGCGATCGACCTCTTCCAGCTCCCACCGCTCGTTCTTTCTGTTCTGCACCCACTCGAAGTACGAGACGATCACGCCGCCCGCGTTGCAGAGAATGTCCGGGATGAGGGTAATCCCCTTGTCGCGCAAGACCTCGTCGGCCGCGGGAGACGTTGGGCCATTCGCGGCCTCCGCGATCACCTTCACGTCGATGTCGCCCGCATTGTCTCCGTTGATTTGGCTCTCGAGCGCTGCTGGGACCAGGATGTCTGCCTTGATCTGCCACAGCTGTTTCTCGGGAATCGACTCGGCGCCATCGAAGCCGGAGGGGTCTTTGTGTTTCGCGAGGTAGGCGAGTAGCGCGTTGGGGTCGATGCCCTTGTCGTTGAAGACGACGCCTCGGCTGTTGCTCGCCGCCAGCAGCTTCGCGCCTTTTTCGCAGAGCAGCCGGGCCGTCCAACTTCCGGCGTTGCCAAAGCCCTGAACGACGAATGTGGCGCCGTCAAAATTGAAACCGCGGCGTTCCGCCCAAGATTCGAGCGCGTACACGGTGCCCTGCGCGGTGGCTTTATCGCGGCCGAGCGAGCCGCCGCAGCTCAGCGTCTTGCCCGTGACCACGCCGCGCATCGCAAAGCGGTCGTGGGCGTTGGTGGAGTTGATGTGGGTGTCCATCATCCAGACCATCGTCTGGGCGTTTGTGCCCATGTCGGGCGCGGGGATGTCGTAGTCGGGTCCGATGTTCTCGCCGAGCGCATGCGTGAAGCGGCGGGTGATCCGCATCAGCTCGTCTTTGCTGTGCTCCTTCGGGTTCAGTTCGACGCCGCCTTTTGCACCGCCGAGTGGCAGGTCGACGAGCGCGCACTTGAATGCCATCCAACTCGCGAGCGCCTTGATTTCATCGATGTCGACTTGCGGGTGGTAACGGATTCCGCCCTTGTAGGGTCCGAGAATGTTGTTGTGTTGAACCCGGTAGCCCTTGAAGAGTTGACACTGCCCGTTGTCCATCAGGACCGGGAAGTTCACCCGGATCTCGTTCTTGGGCTCCGAGAGGATCGTGGAGATCCACGGCTCGAGTTCCATCAGCTCAGCTGCGCGCCGCCACTGGTTCTTCGCAATCTCGTACAGGCTCACGGTGCCTCCAAAATGGGGTGCAATAGGTGGTAGGGGATCCTACCATCTGGGTTCGATACGCGGGGATCAGGGAGCCCTCCGGGCGAGGTGTGATCGGGGTCGACGCAGACCCGTCGCCACGCTTCTGCCCTTCAGCCCCAAACCGGTGATCCGATCCCCGCCAAGCGCATTCGAACGGTTCGGGTGGGGCGAGGGCGAAATCCGCTCATTCTCGGTCCCGGTTTGACCGATCGGAGCGGAAGTATGAGGCCCGCACTGGCGCGGGCGCCACAAAGAAGCTAAAAGACCCCCATCGAGCCGGGTGTTCTTACCTGGCAGCGGCGACAACAGGACCCCTTCTAGGTCGCGCCGCCGAACTTATTCTTACCCAGAACTGTTGTGCGGGTTGGAAACATGTACCCGTAGCGTGCGCGCGAAGGCGCGCGGCGCGGGGGAGACCACTATCTATATGTCTGCTTCACAATCTTTACCCGTAACCGGTTTCGACCGGTTCGAGCTGCACCCGCAAATCATGCGCGGTGTGAGCAGCGCGGGGTTCGTCGAACCCCGGCCCATTCAGATCGAGACGATTCCCGCGGCCCTTGAAGGCGCCGACGTACTCGGTCTTGCCAATACCGGCACCGGCAAGACGGCGGCGTTCGCGCTACCGCTGCTCGAGCAATTGCTCGACACTCGCAAGCCCGGGCCGCGCGCCCTGGTGCTGGCGCCCACGCGCGAGCTGGCAACCCAGATTGACGCCGAAATCCGGCTACTCGCGAAGTTCACGCGCCTGAAGACGGCGCTCGTCTTTGGTGGCGCTTCCATGCGCACCCAGATCAATGCGTTGCGGCGCCGCCCCGAAATCGTGGTGGCCTGCCCCGGACGCCTGCTCGACCTGGTTCGGCAGGGAGTCGCCAAGCTGGGTGACATCGAGACGCTCGTGCTCGATGAGGCCGATCACATGTTCGACATGGGCTTTCTGCCGGACATTCGCCGGATTCTCTCGGAGCTACCGAAGGAGCGTCAGAATCTGCTCTTCTCCGCGACGATGCCGCGCGAGATCCGGCGACTGGCGGACGAGGTGCTCCACGACCCGCAGGTCGTTGATCTCGCGGGCAGGGCGCCCGCCGAGACGATCGAGCACGCGTTGTATCCGGTGCCCGAGGAGCGCAAGCGCGACCTGCTCGAGCACATCCTCGAGTCGGGCGGCTGCCATTCGGCGATCGTCTTCACGCGCACTAAGCACCGCGCGCGACGGCTCGCCCAGCAGCTTGATAAATCGGGCTATCGCGCCATCGCGCTCCAGGGGAACATGTCCCAGGCGCAACGCGACCGAGCAATGAGCGGTTTCCGGAGCCGCCGATTCGACATCCTGGTGGCCACGGATATCGCCGCCCGCGGCATCGACGTGAGCGGCGTTTCCCATGTGATCAATTACGACGTCCCGAATACGCCGGAGGCTTACACTCATCGCATCGGACGCACCGGGCGCTCGGAACTCGATGGTAAAGCCTGCACCTTCGTCACTCGAGAAGATTGGAGCTGGGTGCGCGCCACCGAGCGCATGATCGCCGAGCCGATTCCCAGGCGACAGGTCGAGAACTTCACCGAGGAGGAAGTCGCCTCCGCTGTGCGACGTACGCGAAACACGCGCGGGCGCGGCAAGTCCGACGGCGGTCGCTCGCGCCCGTCGAGCGGGCGTCGACGCGGAGCGCGCTCCCGGAACACATCGCGGCCCGCGGTTCGTTAGCGGAACATCGCCGCGTCGCGAAGGCTGCAGACGCACCAATGGCGCAGTTCGAAGAACTCGAAATGCGCCATTGGCATAGCGTTAGTAGGACAGCCGGTATCCCTGATTGCGATAGTGCTCGACGCGACCAGCAGCGAGCAGCCAATCTGGTTTGAGTTCGTTGGCCCGGACGAAGTCCGCAAACGCCTGTTCGTGCTCTTTGAGGGATTCGTTCGCCAAGCCGCGATTGAAGTACGCGGTGTGGCGTTTCCTGGATCTTCGCTCGATGGCCCGATCGTAATCGGCGATCGCTCGCTCAACCTGTCCGGTGTAGAAATACGCGTTCCCGCGGTTGATGTAGGCCTCTGGAAAATTCGAGTTCAGCCCGAGAGCTGCCTCGAAGTCGTCCAGCGCCGCAGCGTATTCGCCCATGTGGTTGTAGAGGATGCCCCGGTTCACCAGAACCGACGCCCGGTCCTTCCGGCTGATTCTGCGGGTGTTGAGGGCGATATTGCATGAAGCGATCGAGGAGTGTGCCACCATGCTGGGCAGCATCGTGGCCCGGTAGCATTCGTCTGCGTCCGGGTTGCCGATAACGGTCGTATCGTCCGCATTGGCCGTTCCGAGAGTAAGGAGCAGAGTGGTTAGCGCGATGGCTCGCATTCGCCGACCTCCAGTTTCTCAGTTATGTGGCCCGATTTTAGCAATGCAGATTCAGATCGGTCAACGAAAATTTGATCCAATGCTGGCCGCCGCTGTGATTCGTTCAGGAAGTTCTCGTTACATTTCAATATGTTATGGAATTTCCGAGATCACTCTCGCTTTGGCCGAATTCGGTCGATATTACCGCGATCGATGAAAATGAGGTTTTCGGACTACAGTGGTGAACTTCCAACGTCGTTCATTTGACACCGGATTGTTCGCAGGACGGGGTGCGGGGCAGGGCGCGCGCGATCGCATTTTCAGGCGCGCTGTCGAGGTCGATAGAGCCGCCTCGGCGAAGGGCGTGGGGCTGCCTGACGCTCGGCGATGTTGCGGAAGAAGCATCCGCGCTGCTGCGATTGACGGGAATTCAACTGCCGGTGGCGGTTCCAGCTAGAACTCCACCGTTCCCGCCCGCTGCTCGTGCATCCGTTGGCGAACGAGTTCGGACCAGCGGGAGAGGTTTGCGCGAACAGCCCTCCAGTACGTGAAGCCGTCTTGGCGAAAGACGCTGCCGATGAATTTTCCAGAGGGTGCGATCGTGCGCCGCTCTTCGAAGCGCGCAACCGTCTCGCCCGTCTCGCTGTCGGAAAACTCGATCCGCAGGGTCATTTCGCCGTAATCCTTGATCAGGTGCAACTCGTTGGTGGTGGGCGCCTGGTTGTTTCGCACGACCACGTTGAGCAGCGAAGCCGAGACCCACAACAAGCGCGGTTCCGGTTGTGATGCAGGTCCGAAACCCTCTCCACGCGCCAAGCCGGTCTTGAATGTGTCGTAGAACGTTCGCTGGAGTCGCTCGAGGTCTCGGTCCGTCAGAAGAACCCCTCGGCGCGCAGGGTCGATCCGGTAATGTTGGGGCCTTCCCTTGTATTCGATGGTGATCGGCTTCAGCGCCACCCGGTCGTAGACGCGAAGGTCGAGATTGGGGCGAACCCAGAACGCCTCATCTCCTCGCGTCGGAATCTCCTGCAGACCGTCTTCGATCGCGCTACTAGCGGTTTCCGCTGTGCGCGTCTGCGCCGCTTCGGCTGGGGCGGAGCCTCCGAACCAGAGTGCGAGCAGTGCGAATCCGAGGGTTGTGGGGTTGACGCGGATTGTGGCCTGCCGCGTGAGGACAACAGCCTTCATGACGTCCCTCCCTTCGTCGATGCGAGGTGGAACTCGGGCCCATTATATCGCCATCTTCGCCGAGGAGTCCAGAAACGAAGGAGTATATTGGGGGGGTGCTGCTCGGTTTCAGGCGCGGGTGTCGACCTTCTTGAGGAGCACGCGGCAGCCCGAACGGAGATTGGCGCGATCAGGCGCTCCACACCGCAGAGTCGATCTTCGTATTCAGGATTTGGCCCGGATCGATCGAAAACCAGGTGATATGAAACGGATTCTGCTCGCAGCAGTGATCGTCGCCAGTCTCTCTGGCCCGAACGCGGGAATCGCAAACGGGAGTGAAACGAGCGTCGCGTCAGCGACGTCGAGCGAATCCCTCACGAGTGCCGACTTCGGCATGTCCGTTGAACCGCTGCTCTCAGCAATCGAACAGCTGGAATCCGACCACGACGCCAAATGTCACTCATCGGCGAGTCGCTTCGAGGATTTCGTCTTTGGCACACCCCTGAGTGAGGCGGCGCGCAGCGCGAATGTCGAGCTGCAGGTGCAGTGGGTTCGCTCACTCTGGGCTCGGGCGTCGACAGCCGCGCTACAAGCCGGTGAATCGACAATCAATGCACATCGTGTCCGCGCAGAGGTCGACGAGATCGTTAGCGTCGATCGGAGCACCGGTGGGGAGTGGCGCGTTACATTCGCGGGCGTCCCTCCGCTTGTGATCCCCGAGATCCGCGCGGTGCAGTACGCGTCGATCGCCTATTCGCTGCGCGCGATTCTCGCCGTGCAGCAGGATTTCATGGTTTCGGGTGGCGCCCCGCTGCGCGACCTCGAAGTCGAGAGCATCGATGAACTCCGCGAAGCCCTCGATGTCATCGCGCTGAGCGCGCTCTTGCTCGCGGATCGCGAAGCACGGGAGCGAAGTGAGTTTGAGATCGGCGAGCCCGGCTTGAGGAAGGCCTGGGGTCGGCTCCTCCCGAACCCGGCCGAGAATCGTGCCGTGCCATATCCGGTCGACCGTGCCGAGGCGCCCACAACCGCCGAGGGTCGCGCGAATGCCCTCGCGGTCTTCGAGGGGATCGTCGAACGCAAGACCGCCGCGTATCGCAATTACAACGGGCTCGGGGAGCAAGACGAGCTTCGTCTCCTCGTCTTCAACATCAGCCGCTTCTATTCGCGGCAGCCGGTGTCGTCGATCCGCAGTAGCCGCCGCAGGCTCGTCGCCGCCCTCATGAGCGAACTCGACGCCTTCTCGAGTGATCTGTTGCGCGAAGCGGACCGGCGCGCCCGCGCGGCCGGAGATCCGCTGATTCGTAGCGCAGAGGCGATGGCTGCTGTCCAGCAGCTCGTTCCAAACCGCATCGACGAGTTCGAGGATGTTCACGTCTTCGGCCGACTCACCGACGGCGAGCCGGTGACCCTCGAGGCTTTCGACTGCGACTCGTTCCGGGATTTCGGCAAGCATTGGCTGTCGCTTCGAGATGCGGCCCGCGCTGCGCCATCGAATTCGATCTTGCCGGATCCCTTCGCGGCCGAGATTCTCGCCGAGGGTGTCTCGCAGTACGGCGTGCTTCTCTTGCGCATCGCGGGAGTCATCGCGCTTGAAAGCGGAGGCACCGTTCGCCTTCAGCCCGCAGATCTCGAAGCGGCCGCGCCCGTGATTCGCGATCGCGCGATCCGCCACCACGCTGCGCCGGAAGTTCCCGAAACGCCAAGTCGGATTGCCTCTGCGTCGACGCATTCCGAAGTCGATCGCGATGACGATGTGACAGACGAGGGAGTCTTCTTTTCCGATGTGACGGCCGCGGCGGGCATCGACTTCAGTCACCGCTCGTCAATTTGGCTCGGCGAGTTCCGCCACAAGCAGTTGAAAACGCCGCCCACATTCTCGGGCGGTGGTGTCGCCGCGGAGGATGTCGATGGAGACTCCGACATCGATCTTCTGTTCGTTGGGGGAGCCGGGAACGCGTTGCTGTTGAACGATGGCCGCGGAGTCTTCACCAACGCGACTCGAGAAGCAGGGCTCGAATGGTTGCGCGCCGATGGGACCCACGCCGAGGCCCGCAATCCGATCATCGCAGACTTCGACAACGACGGACGTCAGGACATCCTGATCACCTACGTGAACGACGATCATCGCCTCTACCGGAACATCGGCGGGGCGCGCTTCGAAGACGTGACGAAAAACAGCGGACTCGGGGGCGCGGGGCTCGTCGCGGGGCCGGCGACGGTCTTTGACTTCGATTCTGACGGACTCCTCGACGTTTACATTGGCTACTTCGGCGATTACCTCCACCGCGAAGTACCGGCTGTCAACCGCAACAACCAAAATGCGCTGCCGAACCGGCTATTCCGAAATCTGGGGGGCCTGCGCTTCGAGGACGTGACGGAGGGCAGTGGTACGGCGGACGTGGGCTGGACCCAGGCGGTATCGCACGTCGACTTCGATCGGGATGGGCGCCAGGACATCATCGTCGCCAATGACTACGGCCGGAACTCATTCCTGCGCAACCTGGGTTCGGGCAAGTTCGAAAATGCGGCTCCCGCGCTCGGGGTCACCAAGGCGTACCACTCGATGAACGTCGGGATCGCCGATCTCAACGACGACGGTTTCCCCGACGTTTATATTTCGAATCTCGCGATGCTCGTGAAGGACAACAAATACGTTTTCCCCGACGTGAACACTCCGATTGATTTCGATCTGCACGCGATGGCTGGAATGCTGATCAAGGAATCGGACATGCTTTACATGTCTCAACTCGAAGAGGGCCAGCTTGACAGTTACGTGCCCTCCAAGAACGTCGAGCGCGGTTCGAGTTCTACCGGTTGGGCGTGGGATGCTGAGTTCCTCGATTTCGACCACGATGGCGATGACGATCTGTATCTCGTCAACGGTACCAACGACTACAATACGTTCTCGACCGTTTACCGATCAGTGGCTCTCGACGAGAAGCCGCGCGAATACCTGCTCGATCACCGTCGCGAGTCGAACGTCTTTTTTTTGAACGAAGACGGAAAGCTCAAGAACGTCTCTAGGCGAAGCGGCGCGGATTTCGCGGCGAACTCGCGAAGCACTGCCTACCTCGACTACGACGACGACGGAGACCTCGACATCGCGGTGAACAATTTCCACGCGCCGGCGACGTTCTTGCGCAACGACGCCGATAAGCGGGAGAGAGGTTGGCTCAAGATTCGACTCGTCGGTGATCCCAGCCGGTCGAGCAACGCCGATGCCGCCTGCGACGGTTTCGCAGACTGCGGGTGGCAGTGGTTCGGAGCGCGTGCTCGGCGCTGGGTCGAGGAGTCGGGAGATCGCGCGCCGAGTTGGCTCGTGGAGCGACTTGCGCTGGAGCCCGACCGGCGTAGCAGCCGAGACGCTGTCGGTGCGCGGGTCGTCGTGACGCTCGAAAATGGAACGCGGGTCCGCCGCGAAGTGCGGGTCGGTTCGGGTTATCTCTCGATGAATCCCAAGGAGCAACACTTCGGAGTTGGGAGCTCGCGTTTGGTGGACGTGCAGATCGTTTGGCCGAACGGCGAACGACAGACGCTACCGGCCCTTGCGGTGAACGCGAGCTACACGGTGCGCCAGGGCGTCTCTTCGGCCGAACGGGCTCCCGCGCGCGATCTCGCGTCTGATTCCGTGACGCGCCATTCAGCGGTTCCGCGATCGGCCATCCAATAAGTCCCGAGATCGGCCACCCAGAAGTCCCGCGATCGGCCCCTAGAAGTCCCGCGATCGGTCTTCCGGAAGTTCCGCGATCGGCCTCCCGACAGTGTGGGGCAGCGTGACGTTGCGGGCGCTTTCGGCGATCGCACTACGGCTTGCCCTTGAGGCGCGCCACCCATTCCTTCGAAATTTGGGGCTGCTCTTCTTTCGTTTGGTCCACCATGAAGCGCACGGCGGGGTTGACGGCGCGCGCGGGGCTGGCCGATATCAGCCAGCGTTGGGCGTCCTTTGGCGAGTGGTTGTACCAGACCCGGTAGCAGGCTCGAATTGCCGCTCCGCGCTTCGTGTCGGCGGGGAGTCTGGTTAGCCAGCTCATCGCTGCGGTGCCATCGCTCAGCGCCCAGACGCCGGCCACAGAGATCAGCGCGTTATCCACGTAGTCGCGGTAAATATGGTCCTCCAGCCAACGAGCGGTCGACGGTGCATCGACGCCGGCCAGGCTGTTGGCAGCCTTCAAGAAGACCGCCTTCTTGAACTCCAGGGGGTCCTCGGCCACCGATTCCGCCCACTGCCTCACTGCGTCAGGGCCCTGCTTCGCAATTTCCCATGCAAGCGTTTCAAGGTACTTCCGCTGCGTGGGTCCGTTGGGAAACGCGGCAATGTAGTCATTCGCACTATCCCTGTATTCGCCGTGGACCCATCCCGCGAGCAGGCGCCCACCCCAGAATATCTGCAACTCGGAGTCCTCGACCTCGGCCAATTCCCGCACCGCCGGCAGCGGGCTATAGGACCCCCAGGCGTACATTGCGGCGGCACCCCCTTTGCGCCGCACCTCCACCGGCCAGGCTTGCGCTTGCTCGAACGCTCCACTCGGATCGAATCGCGCCCAGGCCATCATGAACAGGCGAAACTCGTCGGTG